>Ga0134092_1000640_pt1 | contig 34854 bp, 36 predicted proteins | sample 3_6taG_FD_94454 | JGI IMG/M metagenome (GOLD analysis project Ga0134092, IMG submission 94454) | Switchgrass degrading microbial communities from high solid loading bioreactors in New Hampshire, USA - 3_6_20_6_A3 metaG | ecosystem: Engineered > Bioreactor > Semi-continuous > Anaerobic >... | reverse complement strand
CGAAGTACTCTGTCCTTCCTCTGCAACAGGGTTATAGACAGTTTTTACATCATAATTTTTCACTCTTTCCATAACCTCTTCCGAATTATAAACTACAATAATATCTCCTATGGATTTGCAACTGGTGACTGTTTCAATAACATTCTCCAAAATCGTACTGCCTCTAAAAGGCAATAGGAGTTTTTGCCTTCCCATTCTCTTGGACTTTCCTGCAGCAAGAATAATTCCAGTAATAATTTTAATCACATCCAGTACTAATCATATTATAAGGAAGAAATATAGTAAGCATTTACTTTCATCATAAGAATACCACAAAATTATGCTATATACAAAGAAAAAGCCCTGGTGGGCTTATTCTTCTTCTTTTTTGTCTGTATTCTCATCACTGCTTTTATCTTCTGGTTTATTGATGTTTATCTTGCTTATTAGTTCAGGTACCATATTTATTAATTTATCCAGATTTTGTTTTTGCTTCAGCTGGAGTAAGCTGACTTCTCCATTTTTGATAACCAGTACAGCATCAGGGGATATTTTTGCACCAACACCTAACCCTCCGCCGACACCTTCAGATCCTTTTGCATCTGTTCCCTGTCCAGCACCGCCGGAGCATCCAAATGCAACAGTAACTATAGGTATCAGTGTAACTTCTCCAATTGTTATCGGCTCTCCAATAACCGTTTCTGTTTTTAAGAAATTTTTCAGCTTTTCAAAAGCCATTTCTATGCTGTTATCGATAGGTAATTTATCCATTATTATATCTCCTTTCATTTATCTTCAATTAATATTACACATAGAGTTAACTAAAAGTTTCAGCTTTTTTAATATTTTTAAATTTATTTCTGACATCTTTTTTTAGTATAAATCTCATAAATTGAACTAATACAGCTCCCATATTAATCCTGCCTTCGGCATTCATATTAAAATATATTATTTCTGCGTCATAAACCGGCTGTATATCAAAGTCTCCTTTAGGCAGTAATGTTTCCAGATAATAAATTAAACCAGAAAGACAACCTGTAATGCTAGGGTCATCAAATCCATAAACCAACTTCACGTTAAAAACTTCAGGCTTAATAATGTCTATAACTTTTTTGGCACTGGAAAATAATTGTTTCAGAAAATCCTTGTCAAGTAAATCTCTCATGTTCCCTTTACTTTTTTCCTTTTTCTTATAATTAAACTTATAATTAAACTTATATTTAAACTTATAAGCTATCTCTTTATTAAAAATTATAAGTTTTGCTTCTGAAGCTCCGGCACTATCATATGTACCTATAATACCTATAATCTTTTTCCACAGTAATTTAAAATTTGCTGTCATTCCATTATCGTATTTAAAATTAATATAATAATTAAATGGTATTATTAGAAACAGCAAAATTAAAACAATAATTGCAGCTAACAGTATAAGAAACAGTTTACCTACAAAGATCAGAACAGCCACATACTCTCCTCCTTATTTTGCTTTTCTCCTTCCCAGTAATAAAAAGCTTTTCCTGACATCTCTATATTTTTCTCTTGCTTTTCTTTTCAGAAAGGATACTCCAGGTATATATTCAATGAATCTTGAGGAATTCTCGACTATTATATTATTCATTCTTGCAGCGTCATTGATATAATCTTTAAATTTCTTTTTCTCCTCAATCTGCATAAATATATTATCCACAGTAAGCTCAGTAATAGTGGTTAGTCTATCACTATATTCAATATCCTGATTAAAAAGGGATTTCAGACTTTGATCCACAGAGTAAAGAGCTTCAAGATCATCTCTGCATTGTTTGCAAAATTTTATATGCTCTGTAAGAAAAACCAGTTCTAAAGGCTCTATGCTATTATCTATAAAAGCTTGAAGCAGTGATTTGTCAAACTTGCATTCCATCTGTCTACACCTCCTGTTTCTTGTATAAATATTGCTTAAGTGCTGTACGAGCTCTGTACAAGTCTGTTTTTACAGTTCCTATTGGTTGATCCATCGCAAGTGCAATATCATTATAGGATAAATCCTCAAAATATCTTAATGTTATAACCATTTTCTGCCTTGATGGCAGTTTTTCTAATATATCCTTAATCGATTCCTTTAATTCAAGCTTTTCAAATTCTTCTTCCAAATCCTGTTTTGAAGCAAGTGCTTCTTCAAGGGTAGTTTCATTATAAGTGATGGCATTTAGTGATATTACATTGCTTGCTGTTGTTCTTTTGAAATTCAAACATGTATTTACTGCAATTTTTCTAATCCATGGGTGAAATGGCTTGTTTATATCATATTTGTCAATAAATCTGAACAATTTTATATATATTTCCTGAACCAAATCCAATGCATCATGATTATTTCCTGCATAATTGAAGCATAATGTATAAAGATATCTTTCATAGGTTTTGCATAACTTTGTAAATGCTTTTTTGTCTCTTTTTTTGCATGCCAGCAGCAAATCCTTGCTTAATTTTTCTTCCACGCCATCACCCCCTTATTAAGTATACAATATCAAATTAGAAAAAGTTTCAAATTGAGCTATTATTTTTGCTTATTAATTTAATTATCATATGGAGAACATAAAATTAGACTAATTAATGAAAGGGTGATTTATTTGAAAATAAGAGAACTCATGACAACTGATGTCAGAACTGTTACACCCGATACAACCATAAAGGATGCAGCCAGCATTATGAACACTGTTGATGTTGGTTCAGTTCCAGTTGTCGATAATAATAAATTGGTTGGTATTGTTACAGATAGAGATATAGTTGTAAGAGCTGTTGCCAAAGGGCAAACTCCAAACCAGAAAGTATGCGATGTAATGACAAAAGATATTAAATGCATAAGTCCGGATACTGATGTCCATGAAGCAGCAGACATAATGGCTAAGAGGCAGATAAGAAGACTTCCTGTAGTTGATAATGGAAACCTGGTAGGCATAGTTTCAATAGGAGACCTGGCTGTAGAAGGTAAGTATGAGGATGAAGCCGGCGAAGCCCTCCATGATATTTCAAAAAATACCCTACACTAATTTAAAGCCTCTGGCTAAAAACCAGAGGCTTTTTTACCTAAGTTCATCATGAATATAAATTAAATGTCAGGTTAAAATGTATTTACCGAAAGTGAGGTGTTGATTTTGTTAATAGTCTTCATCAGGACAATAATCTTATATTTATTAATAGTAACCATAATGAGACTTATGGGCAAAAAGCAGATAGGTCAGCTGCAGCCTTCTGAGCTGGTTGTGGCTTTGATTATAGCGGATTTGGCTGCAATACCAATGGGTAATACTGGCATACCCCTTATTGCCGGTATAATACCTATATTAACCTTGTTTATCTGTGAAGAATTGCTTTCCTACATATCTCTTAAAAGTCAGATAGCCAGGAAAATAATATCAGGTAAGCCAAGCATAGTCATTGAAAAGGGAAAAATACTTGAAAATGAATTAAGAAAGCAAAGATTTAATATTGATGATCTTATGGAACAGCTAAGAATTAAGGATGTTTCTGATGTGCAGGACGTGGAATATGCCATTCTGGAAACAGGAGGCCAGATAAGCATAATATTAAAAACCGATAAAAAGCCGGTCATCAGAGAGGACCTTAATATAAAACATGCCTATGAAGGTTTGCCCATATCATTGATAATTGATGGACATATAAACCATAAAAATCTTTCTGTAGCAAAACACGACATCAGTTGGCTGGAACATCAGCTGAAGAAAAACAATATCAAATCAGCAAAAGATGTATTATTTGCTTATATTTCTGCAGACAATAAGTTTGTATATCAGTTAAAGGATAAGGCAAAAGGGGAGAATAAAAAATGAGACCTCTAATATGCATATGTCTGGTAACCGCTGCAATAATTTCTGTTGGATTATTAGCAATAAACATGCTTGATAATGATTCGGAGAATCTCAGCAATCTGATAACAAATATTGAAAATGAAGTAATGAATGACAACTGGGAAGAAGCACGCATTATTGAAAACCAGCTTAAGGACCTGTGGAAGAAATATGAGAAAAAATGGCCAGTTTTGATAGACCATTCGGAAGTTGACAATATAAGCTCTCATCTTTCAGAACTTGGCGTCTATCTGGCCAATAGAGACAGAATATTGGCGTCAGCTGAGCTGTCTGTCTTGAAGCTCCTGGTAAAAAACATTCCAAAAAAAGAATCTGTCATAATACAAAACATCTTCTGATTTTCAATATTAATTCAGGCGTAAAATATTGCATAGTTTCTCTATATCTTCCGGTATTTCTGCATATAACTCAATGCTGCATCCTGTTACAGGATGTACAAAAGACAATCTTTCTGCATGCAATGCCTGCCTATCAATTAATTTTTGACTGCCTCCGTATAACTCGTCTCCATATAGCGGATGACCAATATAGGACATGTGTACCCTTATTTGATGTGTCCTTCCAGTTATCAAATCAATTCTTAGCAAACTGGCCAATTCATTTTTTTTGATGACTTCATATACAGTAACGGCTCTTTGCCCTTCGTCACTAACAATTCTTTTTATGGTTAAAGGATTTTCTCTCTTTATGGGCTTATCTATTATGTCTTTATCCTTAGACACCATACCCTCAACCAGGGCAATATATTTCTTTTTTAAATTGAACTCTTCCTTGGACATCAAATGCTGGATATGGGGGTTCTTAGCAAAAATCACTATTCCTGATGTATCTTTATCAAGCCTATTTATGGGTCTGATCTTAATGCTCCTGCCAATACTCATATAATGATAAGCCAGGGCATTAGCCAATGTCCCGGTAAAATGACCCCTCGTAGGATGCACCGGCATATTCGGCGGTTTATTTATTGCAATTAAATAATCGTCTTCATATACTATATCCAAATCAAAGGCCTCAGGCACAATGTTTTCTGATTCCTCATCCAATAATATGATTTCAAGCCTGTCGCCAGTTTTTAGCTTTTTTGTTACAAAAACTGCTTCCCCATTTAAAAGTATGGAAGAATCTCTCTTTAACTTCACAAGAGTTCTGCGGGAAATTGACAGATGATTTATAAGAAACTCTTTTATAGTTTTGCCTGAGTATTCTTCCCCAATTATATACATGTTGTAATTCTTCATAGCTTTGCTTCTCCTCTGAGCTTTTGTATAAGCATGAGCATATCGGAGGGCAGTGGAGCTTTTATACTCATATAATTCTTAGTTATGGGATGAAGAAAATCGAGTTCAGACGCATGCAGCGCCTGCCTCTTTATGTGATCATCTGCTCCGCCGTAAAGCTTATCGCCTAACAGCGGATGCCCAATGCTGCTAAAATGTACTCTTATCTGATGAGTTTTTCCTGTTTTAATGATTATTGATACTAAAGAAGCTTCTTCATACTCCTCCAGCACTTGATACTCAGTTATTGCTGGTTTTCCTTCATTAGAAATATACCTTCTGCCTTCTGAATCCGATTTATCACTTATAGGAAACTCAATTTTTCCTGATTTGTCAGTTAGGATTCCACTAACAATCGCCAGATATTTTTTCACCATGGTTTTTGCTGAATACCTGTCCAATAAACTGTGAGCCTGGGAATTCTTTGCCGCAACAACTATGCCTGATGTATCCATATCGATCCTGTTAAAGAATCTTACTGGCTCATTGATGCCTTTCATATCAAAATAGTATCTTATGCCATTTGCCAGCGTACCGTTTGGATGGTTACTGGTTGGATGTACTAACAAATAAGGCGGTTTATTTATAGCTAAAATATCATCATCCTCATAAATGATAGAAATTTCCATCATTTCGGGTGTAACACTTTCCCGGACCATATCCTCTTCTATGAGCAATATGTCTCCATCCTTCAGCTTTGTATCTCCATATGCTTTTTTATCATTAACTTTAATACCTCTTTCCAGCAGCTTTTTTGCCTTTCTTGAGGATAATTCCATATCTTCCTTTAAATAAGCCAATAGTGTCTTCCTATTGGCTTGCAGTTTGACTATATGTTTCTTCACTGATCATACCTCTTTTTCCCTTTTTATTGAAATTACTGAAGAATGTTATATTTACTGCTGCTATTATAGGCATAATATAGGATAAAAATGCATAGGGCATAAAGTCTATTACATTTACTCCCATAATTGCTGCAGGGGTTAAAGCTGCAACATTCCAGGGTATAATGGAGCTTGCCATTACCCCTGAATCAGAAAGGAGCCGGGCAAATACTTTTTTGTCTATATTCATGTTTTCATATCTCTTCAATAATACACCAGAAGGAATTATTATTGAAATCACCTGGTTGCACATGAATAGTGCAGACACAATGCTGAAGAAAATTGTAAAGAGCATAAGCCCTCTGCGAGATTTTACCCTGACCAGTATGGGTTCAACCAAAGTCTCTACTATTTTTATTCCTTCAAATATTCCATTTAATGAAGTTGCGAATATGAGCACCAGCAGCATTGTTTTAAAGGATATTAAACCTCCGCCGGCAAGTACAACGCTGTATTCTGCAGGTATATCAGGGTGGAAGCCAAATAATGCTGCCTTGATTACCTCAATCACCGATATTTTTTGATACAGCACCGAAAATGCAGCTCCGATAACCACTGAAGCAGCCATAGTATATAAAGCAGTAAATTTAAAGGCATATAAAACAATAAGTATCAAAGGCGGTATCAAAAGCCAGGGAGTGATATTAACATATTGCGTCAGCAAGTTTTTGTAATCCATGACACTTGCTGAAGCAGAGCCGGCGCCATAGTTTAATCCAACAATGTAATAAAAAATACAGGTTAGTATTACTCCAACAGCCAGTGTCTTCATGAAATACTTCAGATTATCATGTGGATCGGTATCAGTCATGGACGCTACCAGATTGAAAACACTTGAGATTGGTGCGCTTCTGTCCCCAAGAAACGCCGCCGACACAACTGTTCCTGCTACTATTGGAAGAGGTATGTTCATAGCACTGCCCAGACCTATCAGCACTATTCCAACAGTACTTACCGTTCCTGATGATGTTCCCATGATCATAGCTATTACTGCAGATATCAAAAATGAAGATACCAGGAATAATTCCCCGCTTATCATGCCGAAGCTGTAATACAGCATGCCAGGAATTACTCCTCCTATCTTCCATATTCCTATGAGCATTGCTATCATAGACAGCATTATCAACACTTTTATGCTCTTTCTTAATCCTATATATGCAAAGTTAATCAGGGTTTTTGCATCATATCCATTTATCATTCCCACTATGAATGTTGTTATCAGACCTATAATAAGTCCATAATAGAGGGGATTTTTCAATATAAAAATATTGATGATTAAAGACAGAACTAATATTACTATTACAGCAACACATTGAATATAGCTAATCTTTTTCATTTTGCTTCCTCTTCTTGATAATATATAAATGTCAGATTGTCATATTTGCAATCACATTCATTTTATAACATAAAGCATAAAGGTTACAATACAAAATAAAAGGCTTCCATTGAAAATAAAAATTCAATGAAGCCTTTCTAGCAATCCAACATATAAGTTAAGTCATTCTAATTCACTGTTTGTCCTTAAATTATTGGATTAACCGCTGTACAGCTTTTACTTCCATTCTGCATCTTTTTTGCATTCAATAATGTCTTGTCAGAAGACAACCGTTCTTGCAGCTTTATTAATTTCATCAGGTTTTGGTAGGCTTCCGGTTTTGAAAGTAACGCTTTATTATTATCCTTCATCATAACACCTCGTTTCATCTCTGACTTTGATAATAATAAATTGCTTTCAACCTTGATAAACACCTCCGAATTCTTAAGCTTCAGTTAAACTTTATGCTTATGTATATATTGTACACTATTTTTTGTAATTTTTCTCGGAGTCCAGCCTTCCCAAAACATCGCTATAGCCTTCAAAATCCGTTAAATCATGTTTATAAATGATAGGCTATAGACTTTCCCGGAAGTCCTCTGCAATATTCAATTTTCCTATGGTGTTTGACGATGAAAAAGATGATCAATTATGATTTTATATTCATCAGGTATTTTGCTGTGCCATACTTTACCTTTGAGATAATCCAGTTCTGGTGGAGTTTCTTCTATGCTGATTATATGAGCCAATAGCAGCTGATGATTTAAGCCAAACTTATTCCTGAAATATTCATTGGTTTTTTTGTCTCCATACTTTACATCCCCAATAATGGGGTGACCGATGCTGGATAAATGGGCCCGTATTTGATGAAATCTCCCTGTTACCAGTTCGACATAAAGCAGAGAGTATTCACCGTTATCATCTATTTTCTCATAATATGTTACTGATTCTCTTCCTTCGTCCCCCATCAGGGCTTTTCTGGTCTTTTCGTCTTTTTCCAAAAAGCCTGAAATCTCTCCTGCTGGTTTCGTGCTGCCCTTAACAACACAAAGGTACAGCTTTTTCAGTTTTCTTTCTCTTATCATTTCATTTACAGCTTTCAAACTGTTATAGTTCTTTGCAGCAATAACCAATCCAGCAGTATTCCTATCCAGCCTATTGCACAATGAAGGAATAAAGGTTGGTGAAGCATCAAGTCCTTCTGATTTTTGAATATGATATAGGATTCTATCTATCAAAGTGTCCCTATCCTTTGAACTTTGGGGGTGGCTTAGAAGTCCGGCAGGCTTATCTACCACTATTATGTTCTGATCTTCGTAGACAACGTCTATGCTGTCGGCTTTATTTATTGTTTTATTCTCTTTAGGAATTGATTCTACATTTATATTTTTGAATGTGTTTAAATCATCTATATCAAGCATATACTTTCCCTTGGATTTTTTCCCATTTACCTTGATATTACCCTTTCTTATGCTCTTGTAAATCTCACTTAAGGCAGTTTCCTTCATTAGTTTTCTCAAAAACCTATCCAATCTCTGGCCTGATTCATTTTCTGTTATTCTTATCTCTTTCATCTAATCTCCGCCTTAAATCAGCAATTTGCCGGTGAAAATACTGCATATAGTAGTATTTCTTCCTCGCCTGTATTTATGAGCCCATGCTCTTCACCTGGATGTGCAACAATACAGTCTCCCTCTTTTACATTTACTCTCTCTCCATTTATCAGTGCTGACCCTTGACCTTTCATTAAATAAAATACTTCCAAAACTTTATGGGTATGAGGCACAATCTCTCCGCCTTTATCTATTCGAACTATATGGGTTGATACCCTGTCATTGTTATGTGAAGTTGCAAGATTCTTCATATATACATCTCTATGCATTGGATTTTTCACCCATTCTACTGATTGCTGACTTATTATTACAGTATTCATATAGGTACCCTCCTTAAATGGTTATATAAATATTATTAGAAAAATTATAGCATATTAAATAGATAAAAGCAGTTATAATAAAAAAATCTATGCAGCTTATTTAATATGTTACGCTGCATAGATTTAGCCAATTACATTTTCCTGAAGCTTAATCCCTTTTCATCACTGCCTATCAGAATTCTGTCTCCTTCTCCGATATCGCCTGATATTAAAGCCCTTCCGATAAATGTCTCTATGCTTTTTTGCATAAATCTTTTTATAGGTCTTGCCCCATATACAGGGTCATATGCATTTTCCAGAATATATTCCTTTGCATCATCGCCAAGATCAATTTCTATGTCTCTATCCTTGAGCCTGTCACCAATATACCTGAACTGAAGATCAATTATCCTGAATATCTCTTCCTTATTCAAAGGTTTGAAGAAGACTATATCATCAACTCTGTTCAAAAACTCCGGCCTGAAATGCTTTTTCATTTCAGCCATGACTGCTGATTGTACCCTGTCATCTATAACGCCTTTATTGTTTATGCTTTCCAGCAGATATTCGCTTCCAATATTTGAAGTCATTATTATAACAGTATTTTTAAAATCAATCACATGTCCATGGCTGTCTGTGAGCCTTCCGTCATCCAATATCTGAAGCAATATGTTGAATACATCATGATGTGCTTTTTCAATTTCATCAAAAAGTATTACCGTATAAGGCTTTCTCCTTACTGCTTCAGTCAATTGTCCACCTTCGTCATAACCCACATATCCTGGAGGCGCACCAATAAGCCTGGATACAGAATGCTTTTCCATATACTCAGACATGTCTATTCGCACCATATTATCTTCGCTGTCAAATAATGCCTGAGCAAGGGTTCTAGCCAATTCAGTTTTTCCTACTCCTGTAGGTCCCAGGAATATGAAAGAACCAACAGGCTTTCTAGGATCTTTAAGCCCGCTTCTTGCTCTTATCACTGCATCTGCCACAGCAGAAACCGCTTCATCCTGACCTACAACTCTCTCATGCAGTATGTCATCCAATCTCAACAACTTTTCTCTTTCATTCTCCATAAGCCTGGTTACAGGTATCCCTGTCCATCTTGAAACAATTTCTGCTATCTCCTCGTCTGTTACTTCTTCCTTTAGAAGCTGTTCTCCTTTTTGAATATTCTCAAGCTTATTCTTTTCTTCATTTAACTTTTTCTCTAACTCAATTAACTTGCCATATTTCAGTTCTGCAACCTTATTTAAGTCATACTCCAGTTCAGCCTTTTCTATTTGTCCTTTCACATTTTCTATTTCTTTTTTTATTTCTCTTATATTTTTTATGTTTTCCTTTTCTAATTCCCACTGAACTTTCATGGAATCGCTTTGAGACTTCAAATCTGAGAGTTCTTTATTCAGCGCTTCCAACCTTTCAAATGAGTGCTTATCATCTTCTTTTTTCAAAGCTTCTTTCTCTATTTCCAACTGCATTATTCTTCTCATTATCTCATCAAGCTCTGCAGGCATGCTGTCAATCTCTGTTCTCAGCATTGCTGCTGCTTCATCCACAAGGTCAATGGCTTTATCGGGAAGAAATCTGTCACTTATATATCTGTTTGACAACACTGCGGCAGATATCAATGCATTATCCTGTATTCTAACGCCATGATGTATCTCGAATTTTTCCTTCAATCCTCTGAGAATAGATATGGTATCTTCAACCGTCGGCGGTTCTATTATCACAGGCTGGAATCTGCGTTCCAGCGCAGCATCCTTTTCTATATACTTTCTGTACTCATCCATGGTAGTTGCACCAATGCAGTGAAGCTCTCCCCTCGCCAACATAGGCTTAAGAAGGTTTCCTGCATCCATGGCTCCTTCTGTTTTTCCTGCACCTACAATATTGTGTATTTCATCTATGAACAGTATGATGCTTCCATTGGAGCTTTCTATCTCCTTCAATACTGCCTTTAATCTCTCTTCAAATTAACCTCTGTATTTTGCTCCTGCTATAAGAGCTCCCATATCCAGAGAATATATTGTCTTCCCTTTGAGACCTTCCGGTACATCACCTCTCATGATTCTTTGGGCTAATCCTTCTACTACTGCTGTCTTTCCAACTCCCGGCTCCCCGATTAATATTGGATTATTCTTTGTTCTTCTCGATAGTATTCTAATAATTCTTCTTATCTCTGCATCTCTGCCGATGACAGGATCAAGCTTTCCCTTTTTCGCCTCTTCCACCAGGTCTCTTCCGAATTTCTCCAATGCCTCATAGGTCTCTTCAGGGTTCTGACTTGTGATTCTCTGGTTTCGCCTTATGGTTGAAAGTTCTTTGAGAAATTTATCTCTGGTTATTCCATATTTTTTTATTATATTTCCAGATGGTGTATTTTTCTCATCCATCATAGCCAGATATATATGTTCTGTACTTATGAATTCATCTTTGAACTTATTTGCAATTTCCTCAGCATTTATAAATATTTCTTCAAACCTTCTGGTTACTGAGACACTTGCATTGCTTCCGTAAATTTTTGGCAGCTTGGATAATTCATCGTTCAAATCCTTATAATAAAAATCAACAGGAATATTCATTTTGGTCAAAATTTTAGATATTAGACTGTCTTTTTGAGATATCAGAATAAAATGCAGATGTTCCACATCCATTGATTGATTATTGAGCTTTATAGCTAGATTTTGAGACTCTAAAACAGCTTGCTGGGCTTTTTGCGTTAATTTATTTATATCCATAAACTCTGACTCCTTTTGACTTTGACTATCTTTGACTTTTATATACTATTTATATCATATTGCAATGTTAATTAAAATATTACAGCTTCAGTTATAACTGTCATATTGGCCAATTTTGGCATAATATCTTCGAATAGATATTAATTTCTCTACAATAATATGTATTTCTTCCATTTTTGTATTACTGAATGAAAAGATTTGATTTGTATGCAAAATATAACACTAATATTTTAGCCAAAAAAGTAAATTATAATAGCAGGAGGTGATATTAATGGCAAGATCAAACCGTAAAGTAGTACCTCAAGCTTCAGCCGCTCTTGAAAGAATGAAATATGAAATAGCTTCTGAGGTAGGTGTAAACCTGAAGGAAGGCTATAATGGCGACATTTCCGCAAGAGACGCTGGAAGAGTTGGCGGAAATATGGTTAAGAGGATGATAGAACAGGCTGAAAGAAGTATGTCTGGAAGATAATTAAAAATTGAATATAATAAAAGCACCCCGTAAGGGGTGCTTTTATTTTCTGATAAATGCTACTCTACTTTTTTGTAATAAACTAAATCAGTATACAGGTTATTGTTATAGTGCTCATATCTCATTCCAGCCAATGAGTATTTCTGCTTCTTCCTAAATTGAAGTGAAGCGAAATTAGGCTGAGGGCTTATTATTGTTTCCGCAAATATGTTTTCGATTCCTTCATTCTTAAGATCTTCTAATAACCTTGTATATATCAGGCTGCCTATCCCCTGACCAGTCAATCCAGCTTTAATTGCAGTTTTATCTACAACAACGAAATTATCTAGTTTGCTCTTATCAAAATCAGGCTTCCAATAAACATCTGAAATCCAATCCGGGTTATCTGCCAGCCATTGCTCTTTTGTGTATGTTATCATAAAACCATAGATTTTATCATACTCAGCTACATAGAAATGCTCAAGTCTCATTATGCAATTAAGTAACTTCTTTTTATAAAATTTTGGATTAGACCTGTAATCATCCACTAAAAATCCTTGTTCTGATATTTTTTCTGATGTACCAACGGAACAGGCTATTGCATAAATCTCATTCAAATCACTTGGTCTTGCTTTTCTCACTCTCAATAACTTTCTCAGAATAAAATTGTTTAACTCTACGCTGGTTTTATTAACTACTACCATCAATATACCTCCTTTTTAATAGTAAAATAGCCACTGTCAAGGGAGGCAAAAGGTATAAAAAAGCCGTGGAGGTATCCACGGCTAAGGTTTTGCATACACTAATCAAAGCGTATAACCTTATACACCCAAACCTCCTCTTCCCACGCTTACGAGGTTAGCTGACGGATTCGGACCGAAAGAGAATGGCCCTACCTATAAAATAGGATTCACCCCAAATAATTGGTTCCCCCGCTTCCCATAGGGAATTCAGCGAAAGTGTGAGTATTTTTTTATTTAAGATATTATACTATATTTAATTTAAAATATGAATAATTATTTAAACTGTTACAAAAAGTTTACATTTAATGCCATTTATTATCAACGTTGATAATATATTAATATAAATATTTTCTATGCGCAAGTTAAATTTTTTTACTTATTGCCTAATTTTTTTAATATAAAAGGAATAGGAGGTTATAATATGATTTTAACTATTTAGGCTGTGATGCTATTTTTTCAGTTCTATTGTTGACCTTCTGTCTCAGCAGATTATTGTTCACTATATACCTTTCGTGGGTGCCGTTGCCTATTTCTCCCAACTCATCATAGGCATTAATTGTGAAAACAATCCTATTGTTGTCTATCTCTGAAATAGTAGATTTAACTGTAACAGTCATTCCTTTAACGGTGGGTTCTGAATGATCTATGCTCAAATATTTGCCAATGGTTATATACTCATCTGGTAGCAAAGGATCTACTACTGAAACAGAGGCTTCAATCATCAGGGCTGCTAATACAGGTGTAGCCAAAAGATCTTGTAACGAGCCGTTTCCGAAATGTAAAGCAGTGTCTTCTTCTGTTATTAGTTTCTGGATAGTCTTTGACATGCCTATAGATAGTTCAGTAAATTTCATACAAAACCCTCCTTTTATTTTTATTATAGCATACAGGCACGATATGTTCAAATATTCTGAATATTCATTGCTCTTTACTATAGCTTTTGTTGTGATATAATGGTTCTGTTACTATTATGGAGGTGCAGAAATTGGATATAAATTATATAGTATCAATTATGAAAAAAATATGTGAAACGCCTAGTCCTTCGGGATTTACCCAAAAAGCTATGGAAACCGTAAAAGAAGAACTTGAATCCTTTGGTATTGATGTAAATTTTACGAATAAAGGCTCCTTATTGGCATTGATACCTGGCAAAAATCCAATGCCGACTAAAGCTTTGGCTGCTCATATTGACACTTTAGGAGCAATGGTAAAAAAAATTAAGGAAAACGGTAGAATCTCATTTACACCCATAGGTGGTTACACAATGAGTTCAATTGAATGTGAAAACTGCTTTATTCATACAGGTGATAATACTGTATACACAGGTACAGTCTATTCTATTAAACCTTCAGTACACATTCATGATGATTGCAGGACTTTGGAAAGAAGTCTGGAAAACATGGAAATAGTTATTGATGAAAGGGTATCTACCGCAGATGATGTATTAAATCTGGGTATCCAGATTGGAGATTTTATCACATTTGATCCTCGATTCCAATATACCAAAAGTGGTTTTATAAAATCCAGACATCTGGATGATAAAGCTTGTGTCGCTATTCTTCTTGGTTTATGCAGGCATGTTGTTGAAAGCAAAATTTCCCTTAAAAATTCAGTGCAGATACTTATAACAAATTATGAAGAGGTAGGTCACGGTGCAAGTTCTGGTTTAATGCCAAGCATAAAAGAGCTTTTGTGTCTGGACATGGGTGCTCCGGGAATCGGTCAGAATTCCAGTGAGTATGCTGTATCCATATGCGCCAAAGACAGTGGGGGGCCATATGACTTTACTCTCAGAAACCAACTGGTGAAGCTGGCTAAGGATAATAATATTGATTATAAAGTGGACATATACCCCCACTATGGTTCTGATACAGGCGCTGCAATCAGAGCAGGTTTCGATATCAAATTTGGTCTCATTGGACCTGGTGTTTATGCTTCTCATTCTTATGAGAGAACCCATAGAGATTCAATCGAAAACACTGCTAAGCTTGCATTAAAATATATTATGCTATAGCGAATATGATGTGAGTTCCTCACAGTATTCGCAGGTATATTCAACTGTACCATTGGATTTAGCAAGTTTGAATACAGGATTGATGTAAGCCTCCGTATTGCTTATGCAGCGGGGGTTTTTACATTTGAACAGTCCCTGCACTTCCTCAGGTATTTTTACCTTCATCTTTTTTATAATCTTTTCATCCTCAATTATGTTTATGGTTACATTTGGATCAATAAGTCCAAGCATTGTCATATCAATATCTATGCAGTTTTCAATTTTTATGATATCCTTTTTGCCATATTTGCTGCTTGGTACATTTCTGAGCAATACCACAGGATAATCCACTTCACCAAGGTTAAGCCTGTCAAATATTCTCTTGCCCTTACCCTGTGTTATATGATCTATAACTATACCATTGTGAATACTCTCAACCTTAAGCATTTTAATTCACCCCCAATAATAATGCCATCAAAGCCATTCTTGCATATACTCCATATTCTGCTTGTTTGAAATATACTGCTCTTGGATCATCATCCACATCATAAGCTATTTCATTTACCCTGGGAAGAGGATGCATTATCAGCATATCTTTTTTGGCTGATTTCAGCTTATTCTTATCCAATATATAGCTGTCTTTCAGCCTCACATAGTCTGCTTCATTGAAGAATCTTTCCTTCTGGATTCTTGTCATATACAGTATATCAATGCTGTCTAAAACTGACTCCAGATCCTCTGTCTCCACTATCTCAAAATTTGGGTCTTTTTTTAAAATTTCCTTTATTTGCTCAGGGAGTCTCAATTCATTGGGCGAAATGAGAACAAACTTGTTATCAGGATATCTTGACAGGGTTTTTATCAAAGAATGTACAGTTCTGCCAAATTTCAGGTCTCCGCAGAAGGCCACCCTATGTCCTGAAAGAGACCCTTTAAGTCTTTTGATGGTAAGTAGATCTGTAAGAGTTTGTGTTGGATGTTGGTGCCCCCCATCGCCGCCGTTTATTACTGGTATGGCTGAATATTTGGAGGCAAGTTTTGGTGCCCCTTCTTTAGGATGTCTTATTACAGCAATATCAGAATAGGATGATATAACTCTTATGGTATCTGCTATGCTTTCACCTTTGGCTGCTGAGCTTACATTTGCATCGGAAAAGCCCAGCACTTTACCGCCCATTCTCAGCATTGCTGCTTCAAAGCTTAAACGAGTTCTTGTGCTTGGTTCATAAAACAATGTTGCCAGTATCTTTCCTTTGCAGATTTCAGAGAAATCTTCTCTGTTTTCGATAATTTTCTCTGCAAGCTGAAAAATAGAATTCAATTCTGTCAATGTAAAGTCTCCCGGGTCAATAAGATGTTTTCCTTTTAAGCTCATTTTTTCTCCTCCTTTTAGCCTCTCTGGACTAGATTAAAGGTATTAAAAAACCTTCCAGGTCACAGCTGGAAGGTTTATAATAAGCATGGATAAACACAATAATGCTATTTATTCATACACCTTACCAGCCTCACAGGACCAATTTAAAGGTATTTTTATTAAATTAACATAAATTTATGCCCATGTCAATTTTTATTTTTGTATCTCCTATTATTTTTGTTATCTGACTTATCTTCCTTTCCATTTTTATCATCTTTTTCTTGTTTATTGTTTTTGGAATTATCCTTTTTATTTTCGTTATTATCTTTATTGTTTTTGCTTTGATCGTTTTTTCTCTTATCTTCTTTATCCTCGTCATCATCATCTTTATCTTTTTTGTCATCTTTCTTATCTTTTTCATCCCGTTTGTCCTTATTGTCTTTAACATTGCTTTCTCTGTCATTATCTCTATTATTCTTACTATTCTCTTTTTCTCTTATATCTCTGATATTACTCTTATCATCTTTATCATATTTATTGTCATATTTATCCTTATTGTCTCTCTTGTCGTCTTTATCCTTTTTCCCTTTATTGTCTTTACTTTCTTCCAAAGATCTAATTTCTTTGCTGTCTTTTTTGTCATTCTTGCCTTTTTCTCTTGCTATAGCCTCTTTAGCGTCCTCAGCTATATATTTGGCAACAGATATGCCTTTTTTATCGGCTTCGCTTTTCACTTTTTTGTTGGATACAAAAGTTTTGATTTCTCCTTTAAGGCTGCGTGCATCTACTTCTTCTTTTATAACCTTTTCAACCTTTTGTACCAATTCATTTCCAGCCTCGGTATTTTTTTCATCTGTTACAGCGTAAACTGTTATTTCGTTTGTATTGCCATCTTCAATATAATTCATTTCTATAGATTTTGTTATTATTGCCTTAACACCTTCTACACTTTCCATTTTTCTTACATCTATTTCCTGCAATATCTCTTTTCCTTCTTCGTCCAAACCCCTTGCATCAATTATCCTGCCCTTCTTGTTCAATGCAATTTCAATGCTGGGGTTGATGTCAATTCCAACATAAGCATAGGCAGCTATGTTCTCCTGGTAGAAGTTCAGGAAAAGGTAGCTAGATAAAACTATCAGCATGAAACAAGCAGCAGTAACATACTTATTGCTTCTTAATGTTATCTTTTTCTTCAGAATATCTACTTCATTAAAGCACACTTCCATGCCAGGGTACATCCCCTTAAAGCTTCTAACTTCGCAAAATGCACAATCATCAGTCATTATTACAGCCCTGTCTTTTTTAATTTTAAGCACTACACCTTTCCTCATTTAATTCACTTCCTCCAGCAAATTATCTACATAGCTTTTAATGATCTCATTATTGCTCATCAATATGAGACAAACGGCAAGAATAAATTTTCTGTTTTTATGTATAACTTTTCTACTGACATTGAATTGCTTTTCAATTTCACTAACGGGAATTTTTTTGCTGTCCATAATTTTTTTTATTAATATTTCATTTTCTACTATCTGGGAAGCGATTTTGACTGCATTTTTCCTCGTATCCAAATGTTTTGGACTGTTTTCCACCAATTCTTCCAATGATATACCAAAAGTCAAAAGCTTTTTTATAAAATCCTCCATCTCTTCTGAAATATCTCTAGATTCTATTTGACTGTTATCAATAAAATATTTTTCTTCTATGTGTTCGCCATCATATATTTCATTAAGATAGGATATTGGAATTGCATCCATATTTTTCTTTTCTTTTCTATAAAAATCAATAAGCCTATTCTTTATTATTCTTTCTGCAAAGCTGAGAAATGATTTGGACCGTTGAATATCAAATCTGTCTATAGCTTCATTAAAGGCCAACAGCGCGACACTTAACTCGTCGCAATCTCCATCAGACACAAATCTTCCAATTTCTCTGCTTACAATATTTATAATAAAGGGTTTATAGTCCTTAATAAATGCATTTCTTTCAGACAAATCACCATTTTTTATAATGCTGATTCTCTCATCTATATCCTTTTCTTTTCTAAACGGATTCCTGAGCAAAATCATCACCTGACTTCTTCTATATAAATACGAAGAAAAAAAATTTTTTTAGGGAATACGGCATTCATGTTACCTAAAATTATACTGCCTCCCGTAAAATATAGCAAATAGATAAAAACAACTATTAAGGAGGAGATTAACAATGAAGAAAATCAAGATGACAGCAATATGTTTATCAGCGGCCATAGCCCTATCATCCGTAACAGCACCGGTTATAGCTCACGCTGATAAAAACAAAGCAAAAGGAAATGAGAAAAATCAAATTACCATAAAGCTTGATAAATCAAATTCAATAAAAATTGTTCCGGGTCAAATAAAATTTATGTTTGCTGATTCAGAACAATATAAGGAAATGTTTTCATGGGCTTTAAAATCAATTGAAAAGCTCGGTGCAAAGGGTATAATAAGCGGTTATAGCGACAAATGCTATAAACCTCAAAACAAGGTGACAAATCTTGAAGCGTTGACTCTAATATTAAAACTCACAGATCATAAAGAAGATGCTGAGAAAAATGATAAAGTTCATAAAGCCCTTACCAAATACCAGCATCAATGGGGTATTAAATGGGGTTGGGGCTATCTATATGTAGCTGTTGAAGAAGGAATCCTGCTCCCAGAGGAAATAAAAGATTTCAATCCTAACCAGCCAATTAAAAGACATGAATTGGCTAAATACTTAGTACGAGCTATGGGACTTACCAAAGAAGCTGAGAAAAATATGAACAGCAAGCTTGACTTCAAAGATGCCAATGCTATTCCCAAGAAATCAAGAGGCTATGTATATGTAATCAACGATCTGGGTATTATGACAGGAAATGAAAAAAAGCAGTTTAAACCAAATGAGCCATTGACAAGAGCAGAAATCGCAGTATGCATTGACAGAGCAGAAAGTTACCTCAACGATGAAGAAGATGAAAATGAAGCTAAGGTTGTATTCCAATCCTATGATAATAACAAGCTTACTGTTAAACAAGACGGCAAAACTGTATCTTATAAAACTGTTGATGGTGTAATAGTTTACAAAGACAAGGAATACACCACTATAGATGCATTGGATAAAGGCGATGTGCTGGAAGTTGTATTCAACAATTCACAGCAGGTAATATTCATCGAAGTAATAGATCAGGCAGATGATGTAGATGAGGATGACGATAAAGAAAATCGTGAGGATGTAAAATTCTACAGTGTAAGCTACAATAAATTACCTGATCCTATTAAGAATAAAATTGATGTAAAAAGGGTTTCCAAGGGATATGAAGCATATGAATATAATGATGAAATATATCTTGTAGCTTATATGGGTAAAAAGAATACCGGAGGTTACGCAATAGAAATTGAGGATGTAGAGAAATATAAAGTTAACTCAAATTACATAGTTGAAGCTACTGTAGTTGAAACAGAACCAGGTAAAGGTTCAATTGTTACTCAGGCTTTGACATATCCCTACCATGTAGTTAAGTTTGACAATTTTGATAAGTTAGGCAGAGTTTACTTTATAGACGAAGAAGGTACTGTTATTGCCAAGAAGTCCATTGAAAAATTAGATGAGGAGACTACTGTTTCAGGTTACTTCTCTAAAATTGACGATGATTATATCTACATCAAAGCAAAATCAGGCTCTGCCTTGACAAAATACGAATTGTCAGAAGATGTGCTTGTATATATAAATAATAAAGAAAAAGAATTAGAAGATTTAAAAGAGGGTATGGAAGTAAAGCTCACCATATTAAATGATTATGTAACCAAAATATCAGCAGAATATAATGTGAAAAAAGCTGAAGGAACTGTTCAACTTGTAGATGCTGACAAGAATCAAATAAGATTGAAATATGACAACAAACTTACTACCTATACTTTGGATGAAAATGTTGAAATTCTTTTAGACGGTGAAGAAGCAAAGCTTGAAGATCTTGAATTCGGTATGAAAGCTGAATTGGAGCTTTTGAACAACAAAGTCACTAAAATATCTGCTGTTAACTTTGAAGAAAGCTATGAAGGCAAGGTAAGAGATATTGAAATAGATAAAGATGAAGTAAAAAGCATCACTATTTTAGTGGATAATACAAGAATGAAATTTGATATTACAAAAGACACATACTTCGATATGATTGACGAAGATGCGAAACCTACTGATTTGGCTATCAATGGCGTTGTAGAAATTAACCTCTTAAATGGAAAAGTTTTAGAGGTTATAGAAATAAAATAAAAAATTCTTCCAAATAAATACTTCCACTTAATGCTTCCAAACTATCAAACAGTCTCAGCCCCCTGCTGAGGCTGTTTTCTTTTTTGTTTGATTAATATTTTGAAGCAACCCTAAATATTATATATTGAAAGGGGTTGGGTAGTTTTATGCCAGGTAATATGACTTATCTTCAGGGAGCAATTATACTTACAATTGCAAATCTTCTTACCGGAATACTCTCCTTTGTATATAGAATATTCCTGTCAAAATCTATTGGAGCTGAAGGGATGGGCGTCTATCAGCTTATAATTCCCCTTTATATGCTTTTCATCACTCTTGTATCAGGAGGTCTTTCTACTTCTATCTCAAAGCTTGTTGCAGAAAACAAGGCTAAAGGTAATTATTCCAATTTGTTCAAAATTATTAGAGTATCTATTATAATGGCAGCATTATGGAGCATCATGTTTTGCTTTCTCATCGCCTTCAATGCAGATTTTTTGGCCAAGGAAATACTAAAAGATGATCGTACTCTGTATTCAGTGATAATTTTTTCTCCTGCAATAGTATTTATAGCATTAGCCGCTGTATTTAAAGGTTACTTCTATGGTGTTGAAAAAATTAAAATACCTGCATTCCTGGATATTATTGAAAAATTAATTCGATTGGTAGTATTGGTAATTACAACAAATTACCTCATAGATTACGGCATAGAATATGTGTGCGCCGGGGCTATGACAGCCATGGTTTCCGGCGAACTGTTAAGCCTTATATTGCTGTTTATTATATACAGAAGAAAGAAAATTGTTGTGAGAAATGTAATGAGAACAGATTCTACTCTCCATATAGTGCACAATATACTAATGATTGTAATACCACTATCTATAAGCGGCGCAGTAAATACCATAATGGATATGCTTGATGCAGCACTGATTCCAGCCCAATTAATAAAAGCCGGTTTCTCCAGGCAACACTCTCTATCCCTTTATGGGCAGTTGACGGGAATGATACTTCCATTGATTTATTTTCCTATGATAATAGTGGGTTCTTTGTCAACTACCCTTATACCTGCTGTAGCATATTCATATACATCAAAGAACTGGGTTGCTCTAAATAAAAAATGCAATGACTCACTGACTATAGCCTCTGTAATCGGCTTAGCGGCAACTATTGCATTCATGATGCATCCCAGAGAGCTGTGTGATGTTCTATTCAGCTGCCCAGAAGCCGAAAAGCTCCTATTCTGGTGTTCCATATCCTGCGTTCTTGAATACTGGCTATTCGTTTTGCTTGCAATTATGAATGGTATAGGTCTTCAAAAAAATGTGCTGGAATATACAATAATGAACATTATTATCATGGTAATAAGCATCGTTGTGTTCATACCCATACCTAAAATAAATGTATATGGATACATTTTAGGATTTGCAGTAAGCTCTCTGGCTGTCGTATGGAGATCCATTGATATCCTGAGAAAGAAGACATCCATAAAAATAGACATGGTGCGCTGTATTGTAAAGCCTCTTATCTGTTCTATACCTATGCTGGTTATTATTTGGCTTTCAAACTATTATATTGTTTCAAATACCAGCTTTAAATATAACATGATACTTTCATATATAATTGGCCTTATAACCTACTTAATCCTCCTTCTATTATCGGGGGCCATAAAACCCCATCAGGTATTTAATGTATTAAGCTTCAGAATACCTAAAGCATAACAGGCAAGCCCATAGTAATTCATCAATATGAGAGATAAGTTAGGTGCTACTACGGCAGCATCAATCAAACCATGAACCATTATGGCTGTACAACTACCTATGGTGCCTAAAGCAGCAAATTTTTCAATACAGTCATCAGTATTCCTAACTGATTTGCAGGAAGAAGTTATAAGACTCACAAAAATACTTAAAAAGGAAATTAGACCAAGAATGCCAGTTTCCGCAGCAATATGCAGCAGCAAATTATGGGCATGATAGATAACACCCCATAGCCTTGTTGATACAGCGCTTATGGAATACCATAGAGTACCAATGCCGTTGCCCAATATGGGATTTTCCATAAATATGCGAAAGCTGGTTCTCCATATTTCAAGCCTGTAAACACTGCTGCTGTCATTGTTTATATTAGCTACATCTATCCTTTCGTAAGCCATTCCATTATTGAATATTATAAAAAGTACAATCATGAAGACACCGTATAGTATCACCCTGTAATCCCTCTTAAATAAATAGATAATTATCAATGCCGCCATCAGTGAAACAAAAGCTCCCCTGGAATAAGTAAATATGAGGGAAAACGAACAAAGCACCAGAGAAACTATCTTTGAATGGTTTATATCCATTACAAGCATCCAGCATAATATGAAACAGATAGTAATAACTAAATAGGCAGCAAAAACATTAGGATTATATAATGTAGAATAAACCCGGCCCAGTGATGATAAAGATTCACTATACCCTGTCCAGTGTTTATTGATATAAAGCTTTCCTGATAAAAGCTGATATATGCCATAGGAAGAAGCGATTATGGCAATACCATTCAAAACATTAAACAGGCTGTTTACTCCTTTTCTGCTGATATAATGCATAACCATTGAATAATAGATAAATTGCAATGCTACGATAGTGAAAAAGGCTATGCTTGAGTACTTGAGGTTTGAAAAAAGTACAGATAGAAACATAAATATTAAAAATATCGAAAAAGGTTTATTTGAACCAATAGTTAGAAATATCCCATATGCCCGATCCCATAAAATAAAAAGTATCAGCACTCCCAATACAGACAAATATCCGAGAGGAGAAATCAGGATACTGGATACCATTGTGAATATAATACATGAAGTAATGATTTTTTCCATCTTCTTTCCTTCCGATGCAAACATTTTATAATGATAAAGGCTTCCATTGGAAGCCTTTATAACATATATTATTCTGCGCTGAAAAAGTATTTATTTATATCATCAATTACCTTCTTTAATCTATCTTTATCGGCATAGAAATATTTAATATTTCTTATTTTTTCTTCTTTAACTAGTCCGGCTTGTTTCAATACCTCAAGATGGTGTGATACTGTAGGAGTGGATATTCCAATAATATCAGACAATGCTTTTCCGTAGCTTTTATTATTAACCAATATTCTCAGTATTTCCATCCTTGATTTATCATCAATAACCTTCAGCAGATTAGAAAGTTCATCCAGCAATGCTTCCTTCTTGTCCCTTGTAAGTCTGCAGTCAAAAACCATATATAATTTATCATCTGAATAGATCCTTATAAGCCTTGGAGAAACAAAGTATGATGGTATTATATAATACTCCTTATAACCGGTAAAAATCCTTTTTGGCTTCCCTGTTATCTTTTCCAAAACAGTTTCAATGCTGTCTTTGCCTATAAAATCGTTTACATAGTTTACTCCTTCTTCAAGCCTTATTTTATCTTGCTGAAATCTGTCTTGCAATCCCTTCTCATAAATGGTTTTAAGAATCTTTACTGCTTTCTCCTTTATTTCCCGGGGATTATCAAAAAAATACATGAGAACATTCTCTTCAACAATCCACTTGATCTTTTCCTGAATTTTATATCTTTCATTATTATTGTCAAATGCTTTTTCAATCTTATCCTTGTCAATACTTTCATTTAACAAATAAAAGAAGAAATCAGTATCATTGGAGTTCTCTATATGCTTGATAAATTTTTCTATGCTGAACAGTTCTTTGTTCTCAAGTACATAATTAAGAAATTCTATGCCCCCTGCAGGATAATGCTTGATACTTTGCAAAGCTTCCAATTCATCCTCGCTTAGTATAGAAAGCACTTCTTCTGCCCATTTTATTTCAAATTGATGATGTGCTGGATCTGTAAGCAAATGAACAGCACAAACCAACTCAATAACTGGTGAGTAAAAAACCTTTATCTCCGGAGATTTCAAATCACCATATATTTCAAGCGGCACAATTATACCTCCTTAATTCGACACTTGTCTAATGTTATAATATCATCAAATTACTTTCAGTACAATAGTTGATTATAACAGAGACTTTAAGTCTTCGATCTCCTGCTCAGTAAGTTCTCTATACTCACCTGGTCTTAGATTCTCATCCAATTTAAGAGTTCCCATACTCAATCTTTTTAAATATATAACCTTTTTCCCAACAGCTTCAAACATTCTTTTAACCTGATGAAACTTTCCTTCCTTTATTTTGACAATTACTCTTGACACTGGAGCCCCTTCTAGTATTTTCAGTTCCGCAGGCATTGTCTTATATCCATCATCCAATACAACACCTTCTTTGAAGGCTTCTATATCTTTTATCCCCACTTTCCCTAATATTTCTGCGTAATATTCCTTATCAACATGCTTTCTGGGTGATGTAAGATTATGATTCAACATTCCATCATTTGTAAGCAGAAGCAATCCTTCTGTGTCCTTATCCAGCCTTCCTACCGGACTGGGCTGGAATTTCAGATACTCCTCATCTATCAAGTCCAATACTGTACGCAGCCTTCTATCCTCTGTGGCAGTTATTACTCCCTGAGGTTTGTTGAGCATCAGGTATATATGTTTCTTATAGTCTATCTCCCTTCCGTTAACCTTAATGGATTGCATTTCCGGGTCTACTTTCATTTCCGGATCTAATACAACAATATCCTCAATCTCCACTGCACCGCTTTTTATCAGCTTCTTCACATCTTTTCTGCTGCCGAAGCCCATGTTTGCCAGCACTTTGTCTAATCTTTTAAAACAGCCCATATTAACCCTCCGTAGCATATCAGTATACTTAGTATGTTCAACACCACAATAACAATTCCTTCAACAAAATCAAATATAAACACGAAAAGAGGCTGAATCATCATAATCAGCCTTCTGCAAACTATATTACTTTTACTATATTAAACATATTATCCAGCAAAGTCCAGTTCTGTACGAAGGGTTCACCTAATACCCAGTAACTTATTCCTTTAAGCCTCATATTAGCGACCATTTCATTCTTTGCTTTCATGCTTCTTGCATCTTCGAACCATACAACATGTTCTACTCCATTTTCATCCCTATAATTAAAATGAGGGGATTGAGCTGTTTCATCAAATTGTATTTCTGCGCCGACATTTGCAGCCAGCCTTACAGCTTCATCGGGGCTTATCCTTCTTGCCCATTCTCCTCCGGGAGTATATGGCAATGACCAATCGTATCCATACAGTGGTGCTCCCACCATAATCTTATTCCTTGGTATTACTGAAACAGCATAGTTCAAGACTTTACGCACTTCATTGATTGGTGCTACTGCCATTGGCGGTCCTCCTGACCATCCCCATTCATAAGTCATTAATATAACAAAATCCACTATTTCCCCATGAGTTCTGTAATCATGAGCACCATGCCAGGCACCTGTTGTTACGTCTGTAGTTTTGGGAGCTAATGCTGTAGAAACTACAAAATTATTGTTATGAAGCTGGGTTGTGATTCTTCTTAAAAAATTATTATAAAGCTGTCTATCAGTTGGGGCTATCCTCTCAAAATCTATGTTTAACCCGAAGTATCCTTTATTTGTCATTGTAGAAATTACATTATTGATCAGATTTTGCTGTATGGTTTCATTGCTGAGTATTGTATGGGCAAGTTGAGTATCAAAATTGCCGTTTCTGAAATTTGTTATTATCATCAGTGGTGCTACATTAAAATTCCTTGCTGTTTGAATTATGGCTTCATCATTTATGTTGTTCAGTGTGCCATCTTCATTGACCTGATAGCTGAAGGGGCTTATATATGTGAGATATGAAGCTGCTTCTTCCACATATCCTACAGCTGCTTCCCCGGCCTCATATTCTACATATGCATTTATCTCAATGTTTCCGAAGCTCTTACTCTCACTTGGTATTCTTATTTCCAATCCGGGGTAAATCAAGGCAGGGTTGGATATCCTGTTGTACTCTGCAAGCCTTTCAGCGGTAACACCAAATTTTCTTGCTACACTCCACAGGGAATCTACCGGCCTTATAATGTATGTTCTTGCTTCTCCAGGAATTACTAATGCCTGACCAATCACCAGGTGGGGCAAGTCTTCAATGCCGTTGGCTTCAACTATGGTGTTGACTGAAACTCCAAATTGTCTGGCAATAGACCATAGAGTATCTCCTCTTTTAACCACATAGACAGTCATTTCAACATCCCCTAACAATAATTCTTAATAGACCTTATTATCATAATATTCATCATAAGAAAAACTGTTAAGGGATAAATAATGAATTATCTCTATAATACGGGCACCAGGCCGATGGCTATACCAGTTGGACCTGCTCCGACGGTTACACTACCATGAACTGAATCATCCACTACATTGACTAATGTGACAATTGTAGTGTCTTGTATAGATACATATGCTTTAGCACTATTTGGTGTTATTGCGATTGAGTGGGGTGTAGCTCCAAGTAAAACTGTAGCAACTATCGTATTGGTTGCTGTATCGATAACTGATAAACTATCGCTGCCTTCGTTTGCTATATATGCTTTTGCTCCATCAGGTGTTATGGCTACTGCACGAGGTGCATTGCCGACTGAAATTGTACTAATAACTGTATTGTCTGATAAGTCTATGACAGAAACATCGTTGCTGCCTGAATTGGCCACATAAGCTTTAGAACCATCTGGTGTTATAGCTATTGCAAAGGGAGTGGTGCCAACATTTACAGTATCAATGATTGTATCCGTTGATATATCTATCACAACAATACTATTATTAAGAGGATCCGTCACATACCCTCTGGTGCTATCCGGTGTAATGGCTATTGCGGTGGGAGAATCCGTACTGATTGTCCCTATCACGGTGTCACTAGATACATCTATAACCGAAAGAATATTTGCAATATTATTAGCAACATAAGCTTTTGCATTATTAGGAGTGATTGCTATTCCAAGAGGATTTTGACTTACGTATATCACCGATATAACACTATTGCTCAAAGTATCTATAACCGACACAGTTTGATCAGCATTATTCACCACATATACTTTAGACCCGTCTGAGGTTATTGCTGCACTAACTGGTCCTTCACCAACAACAATAGTGTTTATTAGCGTATCAGTATTGGTATTAATTACATTAACAGTAGTTCCGTCATTTTCTCTATTGATGGCAACATATGCTAATGGTAAAACAGGCAGCTTTCTAATAGAGCAGATATCTTTACAGCAGACATTTATTATTGTATTATCTAACCTCCTCAATTGAATAACATTTCCTGTTATATTTCCTACCAATCTGCCCACGAAAGTATCACATAGAGTTTTTATCTCAACTGCGCTGCCGTCTTCAATATCTGCTAATAACTCTGTACATAAACATCCTGATATACCCATGACCACATCTCCTTAATAATATATATGATGAGAAAAATGCGCTTACATACATTATGTCAAACGCCCAAAAACCACTTTGTCTATCTGAACAAAAGATTCCTCACTTATGCTTCTGGGTTTAGTAAATTGAATTCTGGCTGCTGCAGTACCAGGAGGTGCTGGTTCAGTAATTCCGGTGTAAACTAACCAGCTAATTGTTGCACCAGGACTTGCATTCCCTTCACTAAAAATATTCAAGCCAAGACCAATCTCCTCACCATTATTATCAAGCCATATAACTCTTGCCAATATATTTCCTGTAACACCTCCAGAGCTTGCTCTGAGAACCCTGAAACCATAGTTAAGCAAATAGCAATGGCCTTCAGCACCGTCTAGTGGGATATCCTGAAATAATGCGCCACCAAGGAAGGTAACTTGTGCAACAAATTGCCCTTCATATGAGCTGTTTACGGCATTTATTCCTGTATCCACCAATGTCCAGCCGTTTGCCCCATCCTCAAAGCTGGGATTTTGAATCAGATTAGCTGTACTAACTCTAGCCAGAATCACCTGATCAATTTTGAGTGTACCATCTCCCAAGATTACAGCATCGAATAATATTCTTGCTTTAACAGCACCAGGAGGAGCTGGGCTAGTTATATCCAAGTAGGTAAGATAGTTTTGTTGTAAAGCAAGAGTATCACCAGGAATATCAATTTCCAGTCCTGTCCCAATGATATTATCCCCTGCATCCAACCATAGTACCTTAGCATTCAGGGCACCATCCCCTTCTGTATGGACACCGAAGCTAAACAGATAGGAAGAATTGGCAGGATGATTATCAATGAGTATATCTTGAAAAAGAGTGCCTCCCGAATCAGTAGTCGTACTGGCAGCCCCCTGCAAAGTAGTATCGAAATTGGACCCAAATGTGGTCGTAATCCAATTTGTCAATCCTAGTTCAAAACTGTAGTTTTTCACAAGATTGATTGTACTGATAGGTACAAGAATTACCTGGTCGACGGAAACTGTAGACTCCCCGAAGCCTATATCTTTGCTGAACAATAATCTTGCAAAGACAGCCCCAGCAGGAGGTGCATCTGTAATATCAAAAAAGGTTACTCTGGAATTATCTGATGGTCTACTATTTGTTGTTTCATCGCAAATATACATTCTAAGTCCGGTAGAAATGTAATTATGGTTGCTATCCAGCCACAGAACTTCTACTGTAAATTTTGGTTGATTCTGACTGACCATATTAAAGCTTAGCAGCAAGGGAGAACAATCAGTACCGGCTAAAGGTATATCCTGAAACATACTTGCTACATCAATATCCATTCTAGCTACCTGAGTGCCTTCGAAAGTAAAAGTACCAAAAGTATCTACATTATCGGTGGCAGTCCATCCTGCCAAACCGGCTTCAAAACTTGGATTCTGTATTAGATTAAAGCATCTGTGTCCTATAATTGGTACTATGCTTCCACATCCCATAATATCAACTCCATATAATATTAAATTATATAATAAGTGTTGGTAATTTTAGGTATAATCTTCCAGAGCAATATTCATAGCCAATAATTAAGATTTACGAACTTGCTGCCAGATAAGCAGCATATTCTATAGGTGTAATAAACGCCTTCTGCAATGTTTCTTTGCTTATTCGTCCTAATACTGTCTTTTCAGGTTTGCCATTCACTTCAATAATCCAAAGCTTCCCGCTGGGTTCTATACCAAAATCTACACTGATTTCACCCAGAAAGCACAGTTTTTCTTCAAGAATTTTCGCTGTCAGTAGGCTGATCTCCCGTAATTTAGTCAAAATAGATTTATCAAAGCCTGTGTCCTCAAGAACTCTGTGAATCCTTTGAACTCCATAGGTTAAATTGGTTACAAAAAAATTTCTGTAACCTACTCTGCTCATATCTGCTGTAACATCCCAAATCCCATTTTTATTTTTCTGCACCAGCATGCGCATGTCGAATACATGCCCATCTATCAACCCAAAGGAGATAAAAGGCTGAATTAAATAATTTTCAGGTTTGAATAGCTTTTCAATATATAAAATAAAATTATCATCGTTGTTAATTATTTTTAGAGGATAAAATGTCTGCTTATAAACTTTATACTCGTTGTTCTGAAACGTAAACCTCAATATTCCGGCTCCCATTGATCCTTTAGCAGGTTTTATCAATGCAGTTCCTTTCTCATGAAGCAAATTCAGCAAAAGCTCCCTGGTTAATGGATACGTAGGGAGTATAAAGTCTTCTAAACCATTTTCTTTTAGTATTGAATAGACTGTATACTTATCAAATAGAGTAAAGCTATTAAAGATCTTCCCTTTGCCTATAACATTTTCCAGCTTATCAGTAATTATTGTAGAACTTGTATAGCATCGATTGTATATAGAGTCAGGGAATCTTGTTACTTTTTCTTCCCAATCACCGTTATTGAGCATGATTCCTTTAATCTCCTGCTTTTCCCAGTCTATTCCCTTGCTGGTGAACTTGATGAGCTCGATGGATAAATCCTCTGTTAGATTATAAAAATCAACAGGTGCTAAATTACTGCATAATAACCCTACTAAATACTTCTTCATTTCAAAGTTTCACCCATTCTTTTTATGACACAGGTGCAAAACCAATTGCTATACCGATAGGATCATTTCCAACTGTTACAGTACCATGTAATAGATTATCCTCAACACCAACTATTGCAACGTTTGTAGTAGATTGAAGAGTAACAAATGCTTTGGCACCATCAGGCGTAATTGCCACTTCATTTGGTGGACCCCCTACCATAATTGTATCAACCAACATATCGGTTGCTGTATCAATAATAGATATACTATTACTTAATCCGTTTGCAACATATGCTTTTGTCCCATCGGGTGTAATTGCTATGTCACGGGGCGTATCGCCTACTGCAATCGTAGCGATAACTGTATTGTCCGATAAATCAATGACAGAAACAGTATCATCATTAGAATTGGTAACATAGGCTTTATTACCATCTGGTGTAATATCTATTGCACTTGGGCCGTCACCTATTCCATCGACAGCAGTTATGGTATCAATAATTGAATCTGTAGATATATCTATCACAGTAACACTATCAATATTTAAATTCACCACATACCCTCTGGTACCATCTGGTGTGATAGCTATATCAAAGGGAGAATCCATACTGATTGTCCCTATCACTATATCATCAACTGCATTTATAATCGAAAGTGTATCGCTAACATGGTTAGCTACATAAGCTTTTGCATTATCAGGGGTGATTGCTATCCCTTGAGGGTTGTCGCCTACAGGTATAACCGATATAACGCTATTACTCAAAGTATCTATAACAGACACAGTACGATCTATGCCATTCACCACATAAGCTTCAGAACCATCAGAAGTAATTGCCACTCTGGTTGGTCCTCTTCCTACTGTTATAGTGTTTATAACTGTATCAGTATTTGTATTGATTACATCAACAGTATTTCCATTACCTTCATCAAAAATAGCAACATAGGCTAATGGCAAAATAGGCAGCTTTCTAATAGAGCATACATCTTTACAGCAGATGTTTAATATTGTATCATCTGACTCCATCAATTGAATAACATTTCCTGTTATATTTCCTACCAATCTGCCTACAAAAGTATCACATGAAGTTTTCACTTCAATTGCACTGCCATCTTCAATTCCTGCTAAAAGCTCTGCACATAAACATCCTGATATACCCATACCCTACATCTCCTAAATTATATTTCATTGTTATAAATTATGTACGTTAATAAACATTACTTTCTATAATAGATTATGTTGCTAATAAGACAAGAGTTACAAGCTTTCTGCCAGATATGCATCTTATTATAAAAATTAAAGCAGGATTTCTTTCTTTATAGGCTTTAATACACCTATATATAGAGAAAGAAATCCTGCTATCAAATTAAGTTAATCGACCAAAAACAATTTTATCTATATCTATACTTCCAAAGTTGCTTATTCCAGAATCAAGTTTTGTAATCTGAATTCTTGCAACAGCAGTTCCTGGAGGCGCCGGTTCAGTTATACCGGTATAAATTAACCATTGGGAAGGCTGCCCAACATTACCCCTGACATAATTGAAAATGGTAAGACCGACCCCTATCTCATTGTCATTATCATCTAGCCACAATACCTTTACAATTACATTTTCTGTAATACCACCACCGGCATTTCTCCTGGCTCTTATGCCATAATTTAACATGAAGCAATTGCCTCCAGCATCGGGAATAGAAACGTCCTGTAAGAATACTCCTCCTATAATATCTAAACTTCCAGCAGCCTCCCCTTCATAAACATCAGCTCCCAGAAAAGTCGTTCCATTGATGTCTGTCCAGTTGTTTAATCCATCTTCAAAACTTGGATTTTGCAATAAATTTGATGAACCTGCCCTGGCAAAAATAACCTGATCAATTCTTAATCTGCTTCCATCAACCACATCAGAATCAAATAATATGCGAGCCTTTACCGCATTAAGAGGGGCAGGATCAGTAAGATCAAGATAAGTCAAATAATTTTCCTGTCGATTTAATGTTTCCGATGGAATTGTGATTTCCAACCCTGGCGAACCAATGATATTATCTCCTGCATCCAACCATAATACCTGAGCTGTTAAGGATGCTGGTCCTTCAGCATAGGCACCAAATGAGAGCAAATATGAAGACTCTGATGGTTGATTTTCCAGGGATATATCCTGAATAAGAGTTCCTCCTAAAGCTGTTGTTATTTCTGCTGCTCCTTGCAAAGGAGATTCAAAACTAACTGAATAATTTGCACCTGACCAACCTATGAAACCTGCTTCAAAGCTGGGGTTTTTCAGCAAATTGATTGAACCTGCCGGTGCTAGTATTACTTGGTCTATCGAGACAGTAGATTCTCCAAATCCTTCAATTTTGCTGAAAATCAACCTTGCAAAGGCAGCTCCTGGGGGCGGGCTGTCAGTAATATCAAAAAATGTTACTCTTCCATTATTGGCACTGTCAGTTGTATTTGCCTTAATATACATTTCCAGCCCTGAAGCAATATAATTGTGATTTGAATCAAGCCATAATACTTGTACAGTCATATCCGGTTGATTATTGCTGACTACATTGAAGCTTAAAAACAACGGAGAACAGTCCGTGCCTGCCAAAGAAACATCCTGGTACATACTGGCTGGATTAATATCCATAGTAGCCACTTGAGTCCCCTCAAAAGGCAGACGATCAGAAACAGATACATTTTCGCTGTGAACCCAACCTGCTAATCCGGCCTGAAAGCTGGGATTTTGCACTAAATTAAAGCCTCTGAATCCAACTATTGGATTTATACCTCCACAACCCATGAAATATCATCTCCTTTAAACACCTATATTCTATTAGACTAAACGCCCAAATACTACTTTATCCACTGATGCAAAAGCATTGACATCAAGCAGTTTTGTAAACTGCACTCTGGCTGCAGCAACTCCGGGAGGTGCTGGCTCTGTAATACCTGTATATACCAACCATTGAGGGAAAACAGCACCAGGATTAGCGGAGCCAAAAGCTACCAGGCTAAGCCCTAAGCCAATTTCTCTGCCTCTATCATCCAACCAAAGCACTCTGATGACTACATCTGTAGTAGCAACTCCACCACCTAATCTTTCAACTCTAATACCACAGTTGAACAAAAAACAATGACCTTCTCCATTATCTATAGGAACATCTTGAAATAATGAACCTCCATTTATTTCAAAAGATGCCCGGGAATCTCCTTCATATGTCTCGTTTGAGGCAACGGATGATACACCTACGGCAGTCCAATTATTTAACCCATCTTCAAAACTTGGATTAATAATCAAATTTGGTGACCCTGCCCTGGCGAAAATAACCTGATCAATTCTAACAACACTTCCTTCTTCCAATGAAGATTCAAACAATATACGTGCTTTTACTGCATTGTCAGGGGCCGGTTCCGTCAAATCCAGATATGTTAGATAGTTTTCCTGTTGAGGTAATGTTTCCGATGGAATTATAATTTCCAATCCCGGTGAGCCTATTATATTATCCCCTGCATCCAACCATAATACCTTAGCCTCCAATGTTCCAGACATATGTCCAGAGGCGCCGAAGCTTAATAAATATGAAGAATTAACCGGTTGAGTATCTATTGGTACATCTTGATAAAGGCTTCCGCCAAGGATGCTGGCTATATTGTCTGCACCTTGCAATGGAGTTTCAAAATCAGGAATATATGTGGTAGTAGTCCAGCCAGTCAACGCTGCTTCAAAGCTTGGATTCTCCAACAGATTTACTGAACCTACAGGTGCCAAAATTACCTGATCAATTGATACGGAAGATTCTTCTTCACCTTCGGCTTTGCTAAAAATAAGTCTTGCAAAAGCAGCTCCAGGTGGAGGGTTATCAGTAATGTCAAAGAAGGTTATTCTTGAATTGTTAACCCCATCAGTTATACCTTGTATTATGAACATTTTCAACCCTGTAGCAATCGAGTAGGAGATAGGTGATTAATTCACCTATCGACCTCTCACACCACCGTGCGTACCGTTCGGTACACGACGGTTCTCTAGTTTTCACACATTTTCAGATATTGCTCCGTGAATGTTGGATAACCCAGTTCACGGAGTTTTTCATTGCTAAGCGCCATCTGAAGTAAGAAATATCCGCCACAATACCAGCTTCCATTCCTCATATTTGCACATATCCATGCTTTCTCTTCTTCCACACCTAGCCTT
>Ga0134092_1000639_pt1 | contig 34864 bp, 39 predicted proteins | sample 3_6taG_FD_94454 | JGI IMG/M metagenome (GOLD analysis project Ga0134092, IMG submission 94454) | Switchgrass degrading microbial communities from high solid loading bioreactors in New Hampshire, USA - 3_6_20_6_A3 metaG | ecosystem: Engineered > Bioreactor > Semi-continuous > Anaerobic >... | reverse complement strand
ACCATCATTGATAGTATTATATAGCAAACATAATTTGCTAATTGTGATATGTTATCCTTTTCAAAGTTGCTTTGTAAATTCGATAGAATGGAACAGGCCACAGTTATAATAACTATTTGACAAATTAATGTTAAATTACTTATTAATTCTTTTATTAGAGACTGAAAAATTATATTGATTAAACTTTTGAAATCTAAAGGACTTTCACCTTTTATGGTAGAAAATAAGATATCTTTTATGTTTAGGTCTTGATAGTATTCACTGCTAGTATTAATAATATCCTCTATGATATTTTCCAGCTCTCTAATATTTAAACTATTCAATTGCTCTTCCATAAAGTCTTTACTAATTATGCTTTCTTCTCCTTCTGCTATTGAAATAGGTGAAAGCATCAATATGAATAGAATCACAAATAAGATTATCCATCTGTTTATTGTCATATTTATCCACCTTTAAGGAAGTATTTTTATTATTAAATCCATTAAAGCTAATAATATTGGCATTGCAAGAACCATAATTATAACTTTACCTCCAAGTTCAATTTTTGAAGCAATTGCTTCTTCTCCAGCATCTCTAGAAATTTGAGCTCCAAATTCTACTATATATGCAATGCCAATAATTTTAAGTATTGTCGTAAAATAAGTAAATTCTATGTTTGCACTCCTTGATAAATTGCTTAATGTATCAACTATATACTTTACCTTATCTATAACCATTGAAAATATAATAATACCTGTAATTACACTTACTAATAATGCAAAATCAGATCTATTAGATTGGCGAAGCAAAACTATTAATATAGTAGCTACAAGGCCTAAGCCTACAATTTGTATTACTTCCATATTATCCCATCCCATTTAATACAATTGGAAAATTGTTCTTATGTTATCAAAAAGCCTAGATATTAAAAGAATGACCATTCCAAATACAATTACTACTCCCACCAGAGTTGTAATATACGCAAATTCTTTTTTGTCTGCTTTATCTAAAATAATGTTAAGTATTCCTAATAAAATTCCAATACTAGCTATTTTGAAGATTAAACTTATATCCATAAATTCCTCTCCTCTATAATAGTATTATTACAATAGCAATCCCGGCTAATATGCCTAAATTCTTATACACTTTTTAATTTTTATTTTTTTCAACTAAAGCTTCATCTTTTAATATCTCTATTTGATTTAGTAGTAGTTTGAAATTTTTTTCTTGGTCTGACCTGTCTGAAGAACCTAACAATCTACCTAAGGATAAGAATAATTCTACATCTTCTTTAGTAAAATTAAGTTCTTCAATCAATTTACTTCCAACTCTATAAAAACTACCATATAAGTCTTCATCTTTGTTATTTAACAAATTGCTTTTTACCTCTTCAAAGATGTATGAAACTTTTTTATTGCCCTTTAAATATACGTTTGTTAAAGCTTCAGGTAATGGTATTGCTCCATATACGATTTCAGTCTCTAAAATTTTAATACACTGCTCAAGGTATAATAGATTTTCTAGTCTCAAAGAATATTTATTACCGTAATAGTAACCTATTAAAGATGATGAAAATACTATTAGTAAACTACTCAATATTTTTAAAAACCCCATTGTTTTCCCTCTTCCTAATACTTTATTGAGGTAAAAGAATTCCCATCTATTACATCCTTTACTGTACCTATACCTTTTGAATTATCCAATATTATATATCTTTTGAATATCTTATCTCTTATCAGCATGTCTAAACTTTTTCTAGATCTTAGATCTTCAATTGAGCTTCCATGAACAGTTGCAATAATCTTTACTCCAGCTTTTAGTATCTCATGTATAGCTTCAACATCATCTCTACTTCCTATCTCATCCATTGCAATAATGTCTGGAGACATAGCTCTTAATAACATCATTGTTCCATCTTTTTTATTACATCCATCCAATACATCCACTCTTGGTCCTAAATCATGTTGTGCTATTCCATTATACATACCTGCTAATTCTGATCTTTCATCTATGACACCTACTTTGAGTCCTTTAAAATTGAATTTTTCTAAACCATTGCTTAAATTTCTTATCATATCCCTTAATATAGTGGTTTTTCCACATTTAGGAGGAGATACTATTAAAGTATTGTATATTGTATTAGAAGGTTCAACGATGTATTGCATTAGCTTATTTGATACACCGATTTTTTCCCTAGCAATACGAATATTTAGAGAAGAAATATTCTTTATTTTCTCAACTTCATTATTTTTATAAAGAACTTTACCACCTATACCAACCCTATGACCCCCTTTTAAAGTTATAAATCCGTTTTTTATTTCTTCTTCAAAAGCGTATACAGAATAGTTACTAATTAGTTGAAAAGTCTTTATTATATCTTGTTTAGTTACTAATTTTCCTATATCTTTATTCTTTGTGATTAATCCATCCTCTGTTACAAAATAGTCTGAATTCATGCAATATATATTGAGGGGCAATCCATTTCTTAATCTTATTTCTTCAACATTTGCTTTAAATTCTGGTGGAATTTTTTTTAATACTTGGCTTATTTCTAAACTAATATATTCCAAAACATTTTCATATATTCCTATTTCCCTATACTGCATAACATGTCCCTCCTCTTTATATATAAATATGAACAAGCTTAAATAATATGCAAAAAAAAACTTAAAACCATAAAAGGTTTTAAGTTTTGAAATTACATATTATATGATTTTAATTACTCAATTATTCCTCATCATTTTCCTCTAATTCATCATATTCTTCATAATCGTCATATTCATCATAATCATCATACTCTTCATCGTCATAATCATACTCATCAGCATCATAAACTTCATCTTCTATATCAGTTAAATCCTCATCTATATATTCTACATATTGTTCTAAATCATCATAATTTTGATTTAATTCATCGATAGCATCTACAATATCTTCTAAGGCGTCAATTATATGTATTAATAGTTTGCCTTCTTTAGACTTATCATCAATTTCAAGTCCTTCTGCTAATCCTCTCAAATAAGAAACTCTTTCGAATAGATATTCCATATTAATCCCTCCTTTGTTTATATATCTATTATTATAACCTAAACTCTTGACAAATACTCACCTGTTCTTGTATCAATCTTGATTTTATCTCCTTCATTAACAAATAATGGTACATTTACAACTAATCCTGTTTCAAGTGTTGCAGGTTTTGTAGCTCCAGTAGCTGTATCCCCTTTAACACCAGGTTCTGTATGAGTAACAACAAGTTCAACGAAATTTGGAGGAACTACTTGGAAAGGTTTGCCTTGATAGAAACGAATAATAGCATTATCATTTTCCTTTATATACATAATTGCATCTTCTACTTGTTCCTTATCTAATGGCAATTGTTCATAAGTTTCATTATCCATGAAGTAGTAAAGCTGTCCATCATTGTATAAATACTGCATTTCTTTGTTTTCAATTCTAGCTTCTGGGAATCTATCAGTTGGATTAAATGTAGTCTCTTTAATTGTTCCAGTCATAACATTTTTTATTTTAGCTCGAACAAAAGCAGCTCCTTTTCCTGGCTTTACATGCTGGAAATCTATTATTTGATATACATCTCCATCCATTTCAAAAGTAACACCTTTTCTAAAATCTCCTGCTGAAATCATTTTTTTACCTCCTTAATTATTTCATATTGATTATTGCTTCTAAAGCTAATAAATAACTATAGATCCCTAATCCAGAAATTTGTCCCCTACATACTGGGGCAATGACAGATTTTTGTCTGAAATCCTCCCTAGCATAAATATTGGATAGATGAACTTCTATTACTGGAACATCTAATAGTTCAATAGCATCCCTAATAGAAATGCTGTAATGAGTATAACCTCCAGGATTGATTACAACTCCATCAATTTTTTCTATAAATACACTCTGAAGTTTATCAATAATCGTGCCTTCAGAATTAGATTGAAAAATCTCTAGTTCAATACTTAATTCATTTGCTTTAGCAATAAGTTGATTATTGATGTCCTCAATTGTGTAATTTCCATAGATGGATTTGTTCCTCTTATCCAATAAATTTATGTTCGGGCCATGAATTACTAATACTTTCATTCATCTCTCTCCTATTTCGCTATTTAATTATATCAATCCTTAATATTAACTACAAGAGTTAAGACTCTTAAAAATAAAAATAATTTCATCTCCCACATCTTCAATAGTTCTTCCATCTACCTGTACTACATAATCTGAATTAGATGCATAAAGCTTTTCCCTTTCTCCATATAATTGTTCAATCCTTTCCTTTAAATTTAATCCATTACCTAATAAGGGTCTAGTATTTGCTGATGAAGAATCTTTTTTTAAATTATTATATATTGTATTGAGATCTGCTTTTAGCCAAAAAATTATTCCATTCTTCTTTAAGTTGTAAATATTAATGCTGTTTAAAACTACTCCACCGCCAGTTGAGATAACTGAATTATTGTATTTAGATACATCTTCTATTATCTTATTTTCTAAACTTCTAAAATATTGTTCTCCAAAATTACTAAAAATATCACTTATTGTTATACCATATTTGGTCTCGATTATATTATCTGTATCAAATAAAGTCATTTCTAACTTTTTTGATATGTACTGTCCAACTTTAGTTTTACCTACACCGCTCATTCCAATTAATACAATATTATTCATGGCATGGTTTCTCTCCCACTATTTTTAAGGCTTTCATTACTTCCATTGTTATATCAGCATCGTATTGATAATTTAACATGTCCACTCTTGCAAAAAGCTTCCCTCTTTCGGTTACAACATATTTAGGTTTTATGTTGTTTAAGGTAATAGCAGCAATATCCATTTTACATCTGTCACAAGTACATATATCGTTCCGATCCTTTAATATTTTATCAATTATCCTCATAACCTCTTCTTCCATTAAATTTATTAATTCCATAATATATCCTCCTTTAATTACTTTTAATTTTATTTACCTTTATATCTATAAATCTCGGTAAATAAATTCCATATTTTTTAATTTCTGAGAAATCATAATTAACAACTAGCTGATCCTGATCTCCTAATATTTTTATATCTGTTCCAGTTAATATAATTCCATTAATATTAACATCAGCCTCAGGATATATGACTAATCTTCCCTTTACTATAATTATTCCTTTAAAATCAAAATCCTCATATATATTGAAATCTCCTTCAACATACATAATGCCTTCCGTATATACTTTATCATAACTATTCTCAATATTCACATTCACATTATTATGTCTTCTATTTTTAACTAAAAGAAATATCTCATCCCTTAAAATCATTTCCTCGTAAATAGGATCTACCAAGTCATTTCTATAGTACTCAATTTGTAATGAATTTTCATTTCTTGAAATATTTATCTTATCATAATCTTCAATAAGAATTCCCTCAACTCCATCATCTAATTCTGATATATCTATTTCTTTTTCCAAATATTCTATATAATTGATAAATTCATCTCTTTTATCTTGATTAAGTGTATTATAAGTAATAATAGGTAACCCCATCTCAAATATTTCATTAATTATGTATAATTCAGCTATTAATCTTTTATTTATATTTTTTATATTACTATCAACAGTAAGCTCTAGTATTCTCCTGTCGTTTCCAACAGGAAAATCAAATTTTATGATGTTTTTGTTATCACCATCAATTAAATCTTCTTTATCTATAATGAATTTTGTATCATAACCAGAACCTATCCATCCATACTTTATATACCTTTTAATTATAGGTAAAAGTTGATCATTATAATAATCATCTTTATTTAACAACAAATACACCTTACTTTCAGAAGCATAATAGGCTTGAATACTATTTAGAGTAGCGTCAACCATCAGATAATCGATTTCTAATGTACTCAATAAATAAAAAGCATATATAACTATAATAGACATAACTAGCAATACAATTATACTAATGAACCCATTCTTTTCATTCACTGCTATCCTCCAAATCATTTTAATAGATAACAGGACAACGTATTCCTATGGAAGTATTTAATTTTTGTTGATTTTTACCTATTAAAGCCAATGATATTTTTATCAATCTGTTGTTAAAATCAACTGTTGTTCCTTCAATAGATTTTATATTATCAGCTACTGTATTAAATCCACTAAATGTTTTCCCATCTGGGAAATTAAAATTAGCACTATGTGTTGCAACTCTTATAATCCTATTGTTTTCAAAATAATATATAGAATAACCGTATTTATAATAGCTATTAGGATCTAATTTCACAATTACAAATCCGAAATTGCTTTTAAATTCTTCATTTAACTTTCTAAACTTATCAGAAGATATGATCATATCAGCTGTTCTTATTTCTTGCTTTATATATTCCAGAGCGTATTCGCCATTTAACAATATTTCATTATTAGTTTCTATAATACTATTGCTTTTAATGATAAAGCTCAACAAGAAACTAATACAGACTATGAGAATAGACCCTATGGCTAAAGTTAATAACAGTTCTATTAAAGTAAAACCACTAGATTGTTTTTCATCATTAACCATCAGGTTTTTCAATAACAGCTTGGAAAACCACATCTCTTATTCTTTTCTCCCCGTTAGAACATATCACTATTTTTATGTGCCAAAGTTTATCATTAATACTTGTTTTATATATGTCGCACTCATAACTAAATTTTAAACTTTCCTTATCCTTTGGTAAGTTAATATTCACATTATCCGAGTTGCTAAGCCAGCCTACCAAATCAGCAATACTTACGTCTAATATATAAGTATCTTGATAGTTGTCGTATTTAAAGTATTTTATTTGTTCCATAATTGACTCAGCCAATAGAACCATATGCATTCGTTCATTTGATTTGTTAATATTTTCTAACGTCGCATTTATTAAAGGTAACAAGGTTACAACAATAATCCCTAATAGGGATAAACCTAATATAGCTTCAATTAATGTAAATCCTTTATTATTCATAACATCCCACTTCTATATATTAATCCATATAGACATTAACTTTAGCAGTGACTGGAGTTACTGTTATTTCAATTTCTTCACCTTTTTTATTTGTTAAAAAAATAGATCCAGTCTCAATAGGTATTCCTAAAGCTCCAAATACAATTTCATTATTATTAATAGTGGTTCTTTTAATTGTTAAATTATTTAATTCCTTAATTTTAATCAATTTTTTGTATGGATCATAATTATATATTGCATAGGAATTACTATTAACTAGAATACTTACACTATACAGTTTTGATTCTATTATGGCTTTATTTCTAGCATTACAAATATCATCTCTAAATTCCTTTATTTCCTTTTTTTCAATAAAATTAAATACAAACTTGTTGTTTAAAACTGGTATAGTTAACAAAATTGAAAGGATGCTCATTATGAGCAAGATTTCAATTAAGGTAAATCCCTTAATATCCTTAAACACATCCAATCTCCTTATTCCCATTCTTCTAATAAATAAAACATATATATAACCTCTGCTCTAGTTACAAAGTTATCCATGCTGTCGAAACTTTTACTTTTGTAATGTTTATCATAAAGTATATTTAATGAAATTTCTTTCCAATTAAAACTATCTGTATTTAAAACTTTCCTCATGATGGTTTCAACGTCTTTATATCTAACCTTCTGGTTCTTGTCGTTATATTTATCACTGTATTCTCTAACTATCTGTTGGTTGGAATTATCTATTTTCGTCAATATTGAAAAAAATTCTCCTAATGTTATTTCCTTATCCGGTTTAAAAGTTCCGTTGGGATAGCCAGAAACTATTCCATTACGGTGAAAAGCAATTATTTCATCTTTTCCCCAATGGTTTCTCACATCATACAGAAGTTTATAATCCTCATCCACAAATACACAAAAGGTATTAGATTTTGTTAATGAACTTGGTTTTATTTTCGTCTTAATATATCCGTCCTCAATTGATGAAGGTATATAAATCCATCTGTCGTTTACAAGTTTATATATTCCTCCGTTATATTTACCATAGTATTCAAACATTATTTCTATCATTTTATTGTCGTTTATTTTCCCAGATTTGTTTAGGATGTTTATGTTGTATATATCTGATACCTTGCTCAACTTAAAATTTGATGCATAGTAATCAGAAAGAGTTTTCAGAGTAACTAAAACAGGATTGTAATAAGTTCCCTCTTCTATTTTCATTAAGAAACTGTCATCATTTGATTTAATTTCCCCACCTGAAATTGGAATTGTTTCTACCTTTGCTATATTAACAATTGAATTATAATGAAGTTTATAATATGTATCTCTATATCCTTGAAAAAAACCTTGTAAATAACCGCTTAAAAACCCAATTCGATAGTTTTCATCTTCTAACAATAAATTGTAATCAAATATTAAGTCCATATAATCAGGATAATGTGATCTCCAATTATTTATCTTTTTAGAATAGTAATCCTCATTGGCATATATTTCACCATCACCCAATCCAACATCAAAACCTGTTTTATACCCATACTTATAATTTTCCATATTTTCATCAACATGCATATTATTGAATGACTCACTATATGCTAGCTCATAAGCTTTCTTGAATGCAGTCAAAAATCCTTCTTTATATTTATGATCACTTAAATCAAGCATAAATTGCTGTATTATATCCTCATCTTTTGGTACGTTTTTAGAATAATCAACTAATCCATCTCTTTTTCCAAGAATACTTCCGAAATTTTCACCATCTCTTATTCCATTTTCGTAATTAGTGTTACTTGATTTAGAGTTAGAATTATAATAACCTTCACTATAACCTTCATGGAAACTCTTCTTAAAACTATTTATAAAAGCATACTTTTCATGGACTGATAGCTTGTCCAAATCGTAATTATTAATAATTGCTTTATCAGATGGCATACAATTATTGGCATTATATTCTTCTCCATTTATATAATCACTAATTCCGTATATTTGGCCTAATAAATACCCTAATGTTTTACCATAATCTTTATTACCATCTACATCAAAATTATATTGTTGTTTATCTTCAAAACCCTTTTCAAATCCAACATAATAACCTTCAATAAAATAGTTAATATTATTCTCATCTCTGTATCCAAAATAATATTCATATTTTGAAACTATTTTCTCAACTATGGGCTTCTCATTACAAATCATACCATCATAATATCCGACTAATTCTCCTAATCTTCTAACTTGGTCATTTTGTAGTTCATGTTCCGCAAAATCTATAGATGAGTAAAAACTTAATACAATTAATAATACTAATAACTGAATAACCTTTTTAATCATGATTCTTTACCCCTTACTTTGGAATAATCAGTATCTTGCCTGGTCTAATATCTTCAGACTTTAACTCATTATGTTTAATTATCAAATTCTTCTTGTTGGTTGTATTGTAATATTTTAAACTTATATTGTCTAAAGTTTCCCCCTCTTCAACTATATGAAACATATAAAACTCATTTGAACTATTGCTATCTTTAGGATAATTTGCTTCCAGTTTGTCAAAGATTAGCACTCCATAATCTTCTCTATTATAAGCTAATTCTACATAGATTTTGTCTATTAGTAATGGATATAAGTCTATATCTAATGGTAATTGGGACTTTACATAACTCCACCCAATCCAAGAGATACCTTTAGATAATGTAATGTCAATTTCTTCATTATTTTGACCTTTTAATCTAATTCCTATTTTTATTGGAGAATAACTGTAAGAATTCACCCATAAACCTATAGAATCAGGGGGATATTTGATTAAAATCTTTTTATCTGATAAATCTATAAAGGCTTTGTTCTCTTCTTCTATAGCTAAAATATCGTATTCTACTCGTAAAGAATTATTTTTTGATTTACTGTTATTTGATATTACTGCATTTCCTTTAACATGCTCGCTAGAAGGTATAAAATTAAAATTACCATTTTCAAAGTCTTCTAATAGAATTCTATTAAATTCATCTTTATTTTCATTGTCCAGTTTTGTTCCTTCTTCAGTATATTGAGGAATTTGTTCTGAATACACTTCTTCTGTTTGCTTATAATCTTCTTCTATATAATCTTGAAAGGATTCAAATGGATTAGACTTGTTGCTAATCGATAGCTCTAAATTATCAACTTCATCTACATCTTGGTTTACATTGCTTAAATTATATAAACTCAAGGAAATTGTACCAGATAATAATCCGTTATCATCCTTATCCATTATTAGGCTATCAACTAATATCTTTTTAGGATACGTGGATATGCTTTTTAATATTTCTAAAACTCCCTGATAACTCCCTTTATAGGGTATACTTATCCCAGTTTTATTTACAATTAACTCTTCAATGTTTTCCTGACTAGGTTCACTAAAAATAATATCCTGAATTTCCACGTTCTCCTCATTCAAAATATCACTTAGTATTTCAACTACCTTAGACTGATCTAAGTTTAAAAAAACTTTATTAGCTAAAATGGCTTTTTCAGCTTGTAGAGATTCTAATTCCTTATGAATATCTTCTTCATCTTTTATCATTAATTTTATTCTTGACATATTTTCTTCATAAATGCTTTTTTCATTTTTAAGTAGCAATATTCTATTGATTTGATTAGGTATTACAAATCCAAATAAAATCCACCATATTATCGTGAATCCTAAAAATATTAATAAATTCCTCTCTCTATTACTCAGTTTTCTCTGAAGTAAGTATGCTCTCGCAATTTTTATTAACTTCATTCATTTCCACATCCTTTAATTGGATATTCAATATGAATTTCAAAAACTGTTCTTCTTTTGATATTGAAGAAACGAACAAACTCTCAAAAGACTCTATTGTCTCTAAATTTTTTATTAGACTGCTAATAGATGGCTTATCTTTAGCTTTGCCAATTATTTGAATTCTTTCTATATCCATACTTATGGATGTGAAAAATATTTCTTCTGGAATACTAGATGTGATTTTTTCTAAAAGAATATCATCAATCATGCTATTTTCGTCAATATAGTAGTTAAATAGCTTTATATCCTTTAATGAATTTGTTAATTGGTTTAATTCTTCTTTCTTTTCTTCAATCTCCTTTATTTTTGATTTTATTCTTTCATCTTCTATAACAGATTTTAACCTATCAACTTCTTTGGAAATCAACCCAATTCTTACTTGATTAAATAATGAATAAAAAATGAATAAACTTGTCCCACATATCAATACAATATAGTATATCCTTTGCTTATCTATTTTAAACTTTTTAGAGTTTATATAAGTATCAAAGAAATTTAAGTCTCTCATATTTAGGCACCTCAGTATTCTCTAATGATCGAGCCTATTGCATTAGCATAATTTATAAGTGAACCTTTGAACCATACACTATCAAGAGAATTAATATTAATAGTAGGGATGTTAAATATATTTCCAAACAGATTATCTAATCCATTTATATTAGATATACCTCCTGACAAAATAATCATATTAATCTTATTATCTGTCTTTCTATTCAGATAATATCTAAATACTGCTTCTATTTTTTCAGCAATAATTAATACTGCGCTTTTTAGTATGCTCAGTATATTCTCATCATTGGATTTATTATCATAAGAATGGCTGATATTTATTATTTTATTCTTAATTTCTCCTAAGTTCTCATCATTGCAATTTAAGTTCAAAATACTTTCATCTATATATTTTCCTGCTATTTCAACTATTTTAGTAACCAAAACATTCCCATTTTTTATTATTGATATTTTAGTGCTATCATATCCAATATCAATACTAGCAATAGTTAAATTTTGTAATGGAAAGGTATTATTAACTACACTATTATATTTCAAAAGTTTAGAAATTGAATTAGGTTGATAATCTAAAACTATTGGATTTAGATTGAGGTTTCTCACTAATTCATAATAATCATCTATTATATTTTTCTGAATGGCAATAACCAATATTCTTAGTTTTTCTATGTCATCTGCGTTAATCCCTTCAATAATCTTAAATTGGATTATATAATCATTAACATTAATAGGTAAATAATCTTCAATCTGATATTTTAATATCTTATCTATTTCATCATATTCTACCTTTGGAATCACTATTTCTCTTGTCACAATTTTAGAGCTATTTATTGTCAAGTAGACATCCTTTGTTTTGATTTTTTTATTTCTTAATTCTTCACTTATTACGTAGTGCATTAAATCCTTATCCAATATGATTCCATCCCTCAAAGAACCCTCAGGTGTTTCTATACTTAAAAAGTTGTTTATCTGTATTCCATTCTTTGTATTACTTCCTTCAACTATCTTTATTTTATGAGCTCCTATATCCATGGATAGTACTTTTCTTTTAGGCCTAAGAGAAAATATCAAAGTTAATCAGCTCCTTATAAAAGTTAAAATACTTATAATTTAATTTATACCTTATGTCAATAGTTTATATATGTACCAATGTATTATCTCTTCGCCCCAAATAGATGTAATTAGAAAACTAAGTACCATAAAGGGTCCAAAAGGAATAACATCTCTTCTGTTTCTAATACCACAAGACAACAAAACAATTGATGCTACTGCTCCTAATAAAAAAGAGAGAAAAATGCTTAAAAATATTTTGGGAATCCCCAATATAAAACCTAAGACTCCTATTAGCTTAATATCTCCTCCGCCAATTCCACCTTTTGATACAATAAATATTATTGTAAAGAGCAATCCACTTAGAATTAAAGCAATAATATTGTTTAGCAAATTAATAAGATGGTTATTCGTTATCTCATATATTATTGCTATTAAGAATATTAATATAACGAGATTATCAGATATGATTTGATAATCTATATCGATAATAGCAATAATGACTAATAAGGTTGAAAGAAACGTATAAACTATAAAATCCATGCTCCATTTAAATTTATTAAAAAGTAATACAAATATTATTCCGGTTAATAACTCTACAATTAGATTCCTAAAAAAGATATTGTAATTGCAGTATCTAAGTTTTCTGCAAAACAAAATATTAAGAAAAGATAATGAATCATACCATTTATTTGGTCCGTCATATCTAGGTATAGTATAGATACAGAAATTCAAGATTGAACCAGTAATCATTCCTAAAAGAAATATTAATATTGCCATCTTTAGCCCCCAATAATTTTATTCATTAGATGATTTTTGTCCTGTTATTTCACCTGGCTCTACTGTAATATTTCCTTCTGTATCGATTGTAACTTTGTAAGTACTTGGATCTTCAACATTTTCAAAATCTTCTTCTGTTAATCCATTTGGAACTACAGGCCATTCATGTAGATAATCTTTCCACCCATCTTCATCTTCCTTTTTATCTTCATCCCAAACAATTTTTTCTTCTGGTATCCCATGGTCTCCAATATACATAGTAGCTGCACTTAATAATGTTCTCACATTTAAGTTATGTGCAGTAATTGCTGCTTTTCTTCTTGTTGCACCAAATCTAGGTATAGCAACAGCTGCTAATATTCCTAATATGGCCACTACTACAACTAACTCTATAAGAGTAAATCCACTGTTATCTCCTCTAATTTTCTTCAGCAAATTATCACCCCTTTAAACAATTTATTTCTAAAATAGATTAAATTCAATACAATCTCATATTTGAATATTATTAATAGTATCAAATATGGGCATAGTTATTGAAACTACTATAAATCCTATAATAATAGCTATAAATATTATTAAAATTGGTTCTATAAGAGCAGTTATCCTTTCCATTGTATATTCTATTTCATCATCATAATAGTCAGCAATTTTATATAGTAGTTCATCCAATGCACCAGATTCTTCCCCTACTTTAATCATTGAATATACCATTGCATGAAAAATATCTGCATTTTTTATAGCCTCAGATAGAGTTTTACCTATTCTAATGTCTTCTTTGATTTCCTTCAGTTTATTTGATACTACTTTGTTATCCACAACTTTAATTGCAACATCCATTGCCTGAAAAAGTGGCATACCACTTGAAAGAAGTATGGACATAATCCTACTAAATTTTGAAATTATCGTGTTTATAGCTAGTCTTTTTATTATTGGGATTTTAATTATTAAGCTATCAATTAATAGAATCCCTTTATCTGTTTTAGCAAAATATTTGATACTCCCAATTAAAACAATTGAAAATATGAAAAATATATGCCAATAGTTAATAACCCAATTGCTAATAACTAACATTAATCTTGTTGAAAAAGGCAATAATAATTGGTTGCTTTTAAACATTTCAACAAACGTAGGCATAACCATAGTAAATAGAAAAATTACTACTAACAATGTAACTATGCTCAAAACTGTAGGATATATCAATGCATTCTTAATCTTATTTTGAATTTTGCTTTGATTTTCAAAATAGGAAGCCATTCTTTTTGTCAAAAGATCCAAATTTCCACTTATCTCCCCTACCTCCACCATGTTGATCAAAAGAATTGGAAAAACCTTTTCATGTTTTTTCATTGCTAGTGACAGTGTTTGGCCTTTTTGTACATCTTGATACACTTCAAATATTGCTTTTTTTAATGTTTTATTTTCCATTTGTTTTGCTAATATATCTAAACAACTAACAATGCTTATACCAGCACTTAACATTGTAGAGAACTGTCTACATAAAACTGCTATATCTCTTTTAGTTACTTTTTGCATGAATAAATTCACATTATTGTGCTGAATTATTGCTTCTATAGATATGGGATAATATTGGCTGTTTTTTAGCATTTTTATAATATCTTCTTCAGTTTCAGCTTCTTTAGTACCAGTTATTACTTGACCCCTTTCAGAGATTGCCTTAAATCTATACAATGCCATCTAACACACCAACCTATGATATTATCCTTTTTACATATTCCAAATTTATAGCTTGATTCAATAAAGTCTCTTTAGATATGATTTCTTGATTATAAAACTCTAGTAAGCACTGATCCATTGTTTTCATTCCTTGCATCTGTCCTGTTTCAATTGATGTATCAATTTGATACACTTTATCCTCCCTAATTAGATTTCTAATAGCAGGAGTAGCTATCATTATTTCAGTAGCAACTATTCTTCCATTTCTATCTATTCTAGGTATCAATTTTTGAGAGATAATAGCTTGAATTACAGTAGATAATTGAATTCTAACCTGATGCTGTTGATACGGTGGAAATACATCAATTATCCTATCTATTGTTTTAGCCGCACCAATAGTATGTAATGTAGATAAAACTAAATGTCCTGTTTCTGCAGCAGTTAGTACAGTAGCCATAGTTTCTAAATCTCTCATTTCACCTACCATTATCACATCAGGATCCTGTCTTAATGCTGATTTAAGACCATTAGAAAAGCTGTCTGTATCAATTCCAACTTCCCTCTGAGTGACTATACTTCTTTTATGCTCGTGAAGATATTCTATTGGATCCTCTAAAGTTATGATATGACAACGTCTTTCCTTATTAATTTGATTAACAATAGAGGCTAATGTAGTAGATTTTCCACTTCCAGAAGGTCCTGTAATTAATACTAAACCTCTAGTTATATGAGCCAAGTCCTTAATTATATTTGGTAATCCCAATTCGTCAACAGTTGGTATTCTAAAGGGGATTACTCTTATTGCCATTCCATAAGTGCCTCTTTGTTTAAAAACATTTATTCTAAACCGTCCAATATCAGAAATAGAATAAATTATATCTGTTTGCCCACTTTTTTCTAGTTCAGATAACTTAACACCATCCAATAATTGCTTTGCTATTGATTCAATATCATCTGTATTTAACTTTTTTTCTTTATAGTCTGTCAAAACACCATCTATTCTTAAAACTGGTAACATACCTGCTATTAGATGTACATCTGATGCTTTATTATGTACAGCATATTTAAATAAACTTATTATATCCACTATGTTCCTCCTATTCTAAAACAAAGAAACATTCAATATTTCCTTTACAGAAGTTATTCCTTTTAAAGCTAATTCAATTGAGTTGCTCATAATAGTCGTCATACCATTATTAATAGCACATTCCCTTAATTCATCTATGTTTGCTCCTGTATTTATTAGTTTTCTAATTTTATTATTTACAGTCATTACCTCATGAACTGCAATTCTTCCAAAATAGCCATTATTGCATTTATTGCAACCTTTCGGTTTATATAATATTATTTCTTCATCAGGTTCAATCCCTAATAGCACCTTTTCCGAATGAGTAGCTTTATAAGCTACTTTACATTGATTGCATAATCTTTTAACCAATCTTTGAGATATTACGCCTATTACAGCAGAAGAAACTAGATAAGGTTCTACCCCCATATCAACTAACCTTGTAATGGAAGAAGGGCTATCACTGGTATGAAGAGTGGATAATACTAAGTGTCCTGTAATAGCTGCTCTAATAGCAATTTTTGCAGTTTCAGTATCTCTGATTTCTCCAATCATAATAATATCCGGATCCTGTCTTAGTATAGATCTTAGTCCGCCCGCAAAAGTCAGGCCAGCTTTAGGATTAATTTGAATCTGATTAATTCCATCTAGCTTATATTCTACGGGATCTTCTATGGTAATGATATTTTTTTCGATAGTATTCAATTCTCTTAAGATAGCATATAATGTTGTTGTTTTTCCGCTTCCAGCTGGACCTGTAACCAGTATCATACCATAAGGTTGACATATCAATTTATTAAAGATTTCATAATTTTTTTCTGTAAACCCTATTTCAGATTTGGATAATAAGGAATTCTCCCTATTAAGCAATCTTAGCACTACTTTTTCCCCATAAATGGTAGGGACAGTTGAAATTCTCATATCAATTATTCTATCATTGATTCTGTTTTCAACTCTTCCATCTTGAGGAAGCCTCTTTTCAGCTATATCCATTTGACCGATAATTTTTATCCTAGTAATTAATGGAGAATGGATCTTTTTAGGCAACCTAATAATCTCTTTCAGATCTCCATCTATTCTATATCTAATTCTTATACAATCTTCAAAAGGCTCAATATGAATATCACTTGCTCTCATTTCTGTAGCTTGCTTTATTATTGAATTTAATAGTTTTACAACTGGGGATTTTAGGACTTCAGATAGCTCCTTATCATCAAACTCCTCATCTTTTTTGTTTTCCAAATATTCAGATATTTCTTCTAATACAATTTCCTTCTGATTTTTTCTATAATATTTGTCGATACTATTTAATATGCTTTCCCTAGTTGAAATTACTGGCTTTATTTGGCAATTTGTATAGAGCCTAATATCATCTATAGCATAAATATCCATTGGATCTGTCATTGCAACATATAGATATTCATCTTTTTTATCTATTGCTATAATCTCATATCTTCTAGCTAAGTTTTCCGGAATCAAATTGACTACATCAGAGTTTAATGTACACTCGTATAAATTCACACTAGGAATTCCAAGTTTCCATTCCAATACCTTAACAATATCTTTGTCGGTTATATATCCTTCATCAATTAAAATTTCAATCAGTTTTTCATCTCTATTCCTTTGCTTTTTTATTGCGACATTTAATTGTTCTTGAGTGATTTTGCCATAATGAACTAATAGTTCTTCTAGTTTCATATTTGACATTTTTCTTTATTCTCCTATAAATTGTGATACATATTATACTATATACTACATAATTTGCCAAAATCCTTTTTTAATTGTAAAATTTTTAATTTATTTTTTTATCACTTATGATAACATTTATTATGATATATTATTCCTTCTTTATACATTTAATTAAGAATTTAGATTAAATAAAAAATTAGTTTCATGCAAAACTAATTATAGGAGGTGAATGATTTGAAAAAAAATAAAATATTGTTGCTAACTTTTATATTATTAATAGCTGCATTAGCTATAGGATGTACAGTACAACCTAACAATCGTACTCAGACAAGATTAGGTGTAGATAGAGAAAATTTAGGTATTAGAAGAGATAACACGGTAAATAGAGATAGGATTGGTAATAACCTAAGGAATATAGATGATAACAATCTAAGTGATATGAATGAAAATATGGTTGATAGAAACAACAATAATTTAAATTTTAGAAATAACAACGCAGAAAAAGCAAAAGATATTGCTGACCAAATTGAAAAACTGGCAAATATCGATAGGGCTTCAGTTTTAATTAGTGGTAATACTGCAATTGTTGGTGTAGATATGGAAAATAACGTTGAAGGTCAAATTACTAGAAATCTAAAACAAAGAATTGAAAATATTGTAAAAAAAGCTGATAATGATATAGAAAATGTAAGTATAACAGCAGATCCAGATTTATTCACTAGAATATCAAACATGGCTGAAGATATTACAAATGGAAGACCAATTACTGGATTTGCAGAACAGTTTGAAGAAATATTAAGAAGGATTACTCCTACAAGATAAATCCGGATATCCGGATTTATCTTGTATTTTTATTAATAAAATTATCTCTAGTAATTGTTCAGTGCTTTATTTAATTTGTCTATAGCACGTTTCTCTATTCTTGAAACATAAGATCTGGATATTCCTAACATAGCTGCAATTTCTCTCTGGGTTTTACATACTCCATCAGCTAAACCATATCTCAGCTCTAGAATTTTTTTCTCCCTATCCTTCAACACACTATCTATAGCTTCATGAAGCCTTTTTTTCTGAAATTTTAAGTGGATCTCGTCTGAAATATCATCATTTTCTGTTCCAAGAATATCCAAAAGAGATATTTCATTTCCTTCCTTATCAGTTCCTATAGGCTCCTGAAGGGAAACTTCACCTTTCGATTTCTTGCTCGCTCTAATAGTCATCAATATCTCATTTTCTATACATCTAGCGGCATAAGTAGCCAGCCTTGTGCCTTTATTAGAATCAAAGGTAGAAATGGCTTTTATTAAACCAATTGTTCCAATTGAAATCAAGTCATCAATATCTTTTCCTGAATTATTATATTTTTTTACAATATGAGCTACAAGTCTCAGATTTCTCTCTATTAAAATATTTCTAGCTTTTTCACTTCCTTGGGAATATTTTTTTAAAAGAAACTCTTCTTCTTCTTTGCTTAAGGGTTTTGGAAATGAATTTGTATTTGACACATAATTAGCTAAAATAACAAAAGGATCAAAAAACCAGTTAACAAAAAATAAAATTTGAGCAATCATAAAGGCACCCCCGACTTTCCCCATATTTAAATATATGAATAGGGACATCAGTTGGTGCCAGTCCTTACCTATTTAACTGATAAATTTCTTTCACGATTTGCTCAAAAATTGGAACAGCAGATTGGGAACCAGATTTTGCTTCTTCCACTAATACAGTTATCACATACTTTGGGTTGTTTTCAGGAAAATATCCTGTAAACCATCCGTGAATTATTTCCCTTCCGTTTAATACCCCTTGAGCTGAGCCGGTCTTCCCTGCAGCACCTCCGTATTCATCTAAATTCAGTTTTCTTGCAGTGCCATTTCTGACCACATCTATTAAAAATTCTTTTATTATTTTACAGTTTTCTTCTGATATAACTCTTATGTCTTCTTGTTTATTATACTCTTTTATAATTAACCCATCTTCGTTAGTAATACCACCTACGATAGTCAATCCCTTCTGTATTCCATCATTAGCTATTATCATCAACAGATTAGTCATCTGTAAGGGAGTAACTTCAATACTTCCCTGACCAATAGATATATTTCCCACAGCTGGACCTCGTAATTCATTTCCTTTCGGAAGATTTCCTGTTACTTCATCAGCTAGCCCAATATTGATAATATTTCCAAACCCTAATTTTTCAGCCATATCTATTATTTTTTGACTTCCTAACTCTTTTCCTAACTGAATAAAAACTGAATTACAAGATTGAGAAAAAGCATCTTTTAAATTTATATAACCATGACCTTCTGTATTATTACAGTTAATCTTTACATTTCCTACTTCCTCATATCCCTTACAATAGAATGTTCTATTCAAATAGTCCCAATCCTCTTCTAAAGCTGTTAATAATACTACTATCTTAAATAAAGATCCTGGTGGATATCCAACTTGTATAGCTTTATTAAATAAAGCCATGTTATCTGCATATAAGTATTCTTCAATATTGTTCTGGTCAAAATTTGGTCTACTGGCTAGAGCTCTTATTTCTCCTGATTTTACATCTGAGACAATTACAGCACCATTAACATGGTTTTCATCTAAAATCTTTTCAACAGCTTTTTGTATATGATAATCGACGGTTAACTTAACACCAGCTGGTTCAAGGGACTTCATATTTCTACTAACTTCATATTCACCACCTAATAATAGATCTTTACTATCATCTAATTCCAAATAAAGAATGTTCTTTCCATTATAATTCGATAAGATTTCATCATATACTTTTTCTATTCCATATTCCCCTTTATTGTCACTTCTATTCATATACCCAATTACATGGGATAGAATATTTTCTTCTGAATATCTTAAAGTTCTTTCTGCAACAAAAACATTTTTTGGTAACTTATCTTTATCTACTGGCCTTTTTAATGGCAATTCTAATATCTCATCTGTTGATTTATTATATTTCTCTATTTCATTCTTGGTTAAATCTGTAAATTCTAATATAAAGTTTCTCAATTGAATATCCTTTGCAAAGCTGTTTTTAGAAACATATAGAGTATTTACTCTATCTCTGTTAGTTAAAGGTATTAAATTCATATCATATATTGTTCCTCTATTAGGATATAGACTTACTCTATTAGCTCTCTGTTTCAATGCTTCTGATTTTAATTCTTTATGATTTACTATTTGAATCCAGTATAGTCTAGAGATTAAAAAAACAAATACGGACAAAAATAAATAAGTTAATTTGATGATTCTTATATGTACTATATTTTTCTTTTTTCTTCTCATAAGCAAATCCCCCTAATAACTGATAATAATATTATTACCAATTAATAAGGGGGATATAATTATTTATCTAATATGGAATTTATTTTAGTTGCTATAATATCAATTGCAACTTCATTATAGCCACCCTCTGGTATTATTATGTCTGCAAATTTTTTGGTTGGCTCAACAAACTGCATATGTGCAGGTCTTACTGTTTTCATATATTGTTCAATAACAGAATCTAAACTTCTGCCCCTTTCTTTAATATCTCTTTTAATTCTTCTTATTACTCTCACATCAGAATCCGTATCGACAAATATTTTGATATCACATAAATTTCTAATTTCTTCATCGTATAAAATCAATATTCCTTCTAATATTATAATTTTTCTCGGAAATACTGTTATAGTTTTATCCTTTCTTGTGTGTTGCTCAAAATCATATATAGGCTTCTCAATAGGAATATTATTTAATAGATCCTTCAAATGTTTTATCAACAGTTCATTGTCAAATGCTAGAGGATGGTCATAATTCCTTTTAATTCTTTCTTCAAAGGCTAAGTGGCTTTGATCTTTGTAATATGAATCCTGTTCTATGATTACTACATTTCCCTCACCATTTCTCTTTAAAATCTGCTTTGCAACAGTGCTCTTACCAGAGCCTGTCCCTCCTGTAATTCCAATCAATATAGGTCTATTCATTTAATCAGTCCTTTCTTGGCTTTCTTATAATATACCAGGAATAAACTGGTTGCTTCATAGGAATTTTCACTATCTGCTGTGGATGTGGTGCTACATCTATTTCGTTACCTTCTTCATCATACATCCTTTCAATTGTTTGAGTAAAGAATTCCTCCTCTGGCCCAAAAATTTCTACTTCATCACCTACATACATTCTATTTCTTTGTTCCACTGTTGCTAATCCTGTTTCTTTATCATAATCCAATATCAATCCAACAAAATCATAATTTCTGATATAAGAACTGGATTCGTAGACTTGGTCTTCTTCTGTTGGTTTCTTAAAATAAAAGCCTGTAGTAAAATCCCTATAACTTGCTTTCTTTATTTCATTAAGCCATTCTTCCTTAAATACATAGTTCTCTGGATCCTTAAAGTACTCATCTATAGCCATCCTATAGGAACGAAGAACTGTAGCCACATAATAGGAGCTCTTTACCCTTCCCTCAATCTTAAAGCTTTTTATTCCTGCTTTGATTAATTCAGGAATATGCTCAATCATGCATAAATCCTTTGAATTAAATATAAATGTGCCTTTTTCATCTTCAAATATTGGATAGAATTCCCCAGGCCTTTTTTCTTCGACTAAGTTGTATTTCCATCTACACGCCTGAGCACAGTCTCCTCTATTTGCATCTCTTCCCGTCATGTAATTACTTAACAAACATCTTCCAGAATATGATATACACATAGCACCATGGACAAAAACTTCTATTTCCAAGTCTTTAGGACTCTTATCAATTATTTCCTTTATTTCTTCTAGTGACAACTCTCTGGCTAAAACTATCCTCCTAACACCCAAGTTATACCAAAACATAACTGTTTCATAATTTGTTACACTAGCTTGAGTACTTAAATGTATTGGTAAGTTAGGTACTGTTTTATTAATTATTGTAAACATTCCTGGATCGGAAACTATCACAGCATCAATTCCAGCATTATATAATTCAACAACGTAGTCCTCTAACCCTATTAAATCCTCATTATGTGGAACTATATTCATTGTCACATAAACCTTCTTACCTCTACTATGGGCATATTCAACCCCTTCTTTTATTTCCTCTATATCAAAATTTTTGGAAGCCTTTCTCAATCCAAATCTTTCTCCACCTAAATATACTGCATCAGCACCATAATTAATAGCCATTTTTAGCTTTTCTAAATCCCCTGCTGGGGCTAGCAATTCTGGCTTTATCATAAATCTATCTCCTCTCTATAGGTTAATGATACTCCGTCACCTATGGGAATTATACAACTTTCGTATCCCTCTAGATTATTTATATATTTAAGGTATTCTCTCATTCTCTTTACAATTGTCCTCTTTCTCCTCACTACTAGTTCATCTGAGGCAACCATTCCCTTATATAGCACATTATCCGCCATAATAATTCCACCATCGTTAAGGAGCTCTCTACATCTGTTAAAGAATTTTAGATAATGGCCTTTTGAAGCATCCATAAATATAAAATCATATTTCTCATTTAATTTTAACAAAATTTCTTCAGCTTCTCCATGTAATACATTTATTCTTTCTGCATATCCATTATTTACTATGTTTTTATTTGCTAACTCTACCATATCTGTTCTTCTTTCAATAGTGGTTATTTTACAAAAATCTTCAGTGGAAGAAGCCATTACAATAGCTGAATATCCAATAGCTGTTCCAATTTCCAAAATCTTCTTAGGTTTAATTATTTTAAGTATAACTCGTAAAAATTGAGCTACCTCTTTTTCTATAATTGGTATATGATTATCATCTGCATATTTTTCAAGTTCAATTAGTTTTTTGTTCTTTTCTGATAATAAACTTCTTATATATTCTTCAACATATTCTTCATTTATATTATTCAAGTTGTATTTTACCTCCTTAACATTAATTAATACGTGGTATTTACCACGTATTAATTATCATAAATCATTTATTGGGATCGGCATTTAGATGTTCATCATAAGTTCTTGAAAAAGTATGTCTACCAGTTCCATCCTCTTTAGACCTGAAATATAGATAGTCAACATTTTCCGGATTAACTGCAGCTATTAAAGATTTTTCTCCTGGTGAAGCAATAGGTCCCGGAGGTAACCCTTTATGAATGTAGGTATTATAAATTGATTCTATTCTAGTATCTGCTTCACTTAATCTCTCTTTTCTTGTTCCTAAAACATATTGAACTGTAGCACATGATTGTAAAGGCATACCTATCTTTAATCTGTTATGAAATACTGCGGAAATTAAGTTTCTTTCATCATCTACCTTAGCCTCTCTTTCTATAATTGAAGCTAAAGTAACTATCTCATTTAAAGATAGATTTACTTTATCCATATTATTTTTTATTTTTTTATCAAATACTTGCTGAAATTGCAAAAGCATCTTCTCTATTATTTCTTCTTCACTTGAATTCAAATATATCTCATAAGTTGATGGGAAAAGATATCCCTCTAAACTTTGGCCTTCTTTTAATTCTGATAAAAATGGAAATTTGTCTTGAAAATATTTCTTATCTGAAACAAGTTCTAAAAATCTTCCTTTGTTCACAAGACCTTCATTAGATAATTTTTCTGCTATCATTCTTAATTCATATCCTTCAGGTATAGTAAATCTTATGACATTTTTATTCGCTCCACCTTTTATCAGTTCAGCAATAATCTTATCCATATCCATGGCGGTATTCAAGTTATAGTATCCTGCTTTTAATGAATTTTCAACATTATTTTTTTTCAATAATATCTTAAAAACAGTCTCACTTCTGATCAAATTATTCTCTTTTAATATGCTTGCAATTTGAGATGAATTGCTTCCATCTGGTATTTCAATAGTTATTTCTTTGGGATTTTCAACATTAACTGGTGAAATTGACTTGTTATAGTATCCTAAAAGAGCAATAGCAAATATAACTAAAAATACAACAATAGATATTAATATGAACTTCCATTTTTTATATTTATTATTTTTTGCCTCAATCACAAAATCTCCACCTTTAAATGCTACTTATCTTTATTATTATACAATTATTATTGTCAAAAGACAATAATTACATGACTATCGACATAAAACTTTTATGGAGTACCACTTAAATTCTTCATAACTTTATTATATACAGTTAATATTATTATCCCAAATATAATTACTGATGCAGCCTCTCCTCCAGTAATCCCTAAAAAAGTAATCCAATAAGGCACATTAGAAAAATAGGATACCCAGATAGATACAATGAATCCGTTTAATAAAATTGGTGGTAAAGCCCCAAGAATTTTATTAGGCATTTTACTTGTTAAATAAGCAGCTACTAAAGTTACTAAACTTCCCCCAATTATATCCACTAATCCAAATCCTGAAAAAGAAGCTAAAATTATATTGGATAATAAACACCCCACAAATAATCCTGGAATTGCTGCAGTTTCAACTAATGGCAATAAAGTTAATCCTTCTGCTATTCTTAATTGTATAGGTCCAAAAGCTAAATTTCCCATTGGAATTTGAATTAACACTAGCACTATATACAGTCCTGCAACTAAGCTAGCTTTAGTTAAGTGTTTAGTATTCATGGTAACCCTCCCTAATATTACTTCGTTTCTATATCTATTGCCTCGCTAATTATTCTACTTATATCTTCAACTAATCTAGAATATCTAAACTCTGCAATAAAAAAATCATTAATGGTTGGATTCAATGTTAGAATATCTTCCAGTTTTTTTAATTTATCCAACTCTTCCTGTGTTACTTCCTTACCAGCCATTTTATTAACTTGGATATTAAAAACCTTCTCCTTGAAATCTTCCACCATTTGTTTGTTCTTTTCATTACTATATACTATATTTCTCTTCTCTACATAACTTTTATATTCTTCAGAATTCTTAATAGCGCGAGCTAATTGATGGGCTAAGTCATATACGTTATTCATATCACAACCTCCCATAGCTATGCTTTTGAAAAATGCCTTTTAATTTGTTCCTTCCACCTAATTTTATATTATAACATTATTTGTCAATTTTCTAAAGGATAATATCTGAAAAAATTCTTTCAAAAGGCTTAAATTTAAACAACTTCTTTTATAACTCATTATAAAAATTAATATTCTAAATTCAGTGAACTATACTAATCACGATAAAACATCCTAACATATTCAGAGAATATGTTAGGATGTTAGATTATACCTCCATGATAATTGGCAATATCATTGGATTTCTTTTAATCTTTTCATATAAGAATCCTCTTAGGGCATCTTTAATGCTAGCCTTTAATGTGGACCAATCAGTTATATTCCTCTTCTCACACTCACTAAGTGCAATTTTAACTACGTTTCTTGCTTCTTCCATAAGGTCTTCAGATTCTCTTACATATACAAAACCTCGAGAAATAATATCAGGGCCTGCAATTACCTTTCCATCCTGTTTGCTCATAGTAACAACTACAACTATTAGTCCATCTTCAGATAGATGTTTTCTATCCCTTAAAACTATGTTACCTACATCTCCTACGCCTAGTCCATCAACTAAAATATTTCCTGACTGTACAGATTGAGTAATTTCTCCTGAACTTTTTGTAAATTCTATAACATTCCCATTTCTTGCTATGAATATATTATCTCTTGGCATTCCCAGTTCCATTGCTAGTTGTGCATGTCTTTTTAAATGCCTGTATTCTCCGTGAACGGGAATGAAAAACTTAGGTCTCAGTAGAGTATGAATTAGCTTTAGCTCCTCTTGGCAAGCATGTCCTGATACATGTACATCTGCTAGTGATTCATAGATAACATTTGCTCCTATTTCAACAAGCTTATTTATGACTTTAAAAATTGTCTTTTCATTACCAGGTATAGTAGAAGCTGATACAATTATAGTATCCTCTGGCACTAGCCGAATTTTCTTATGCTCTGAGAAAGCCATTCTTGATAAAGCAGACATTGGTTCTCCTTGACTCCCGGTAGTTAATACTACAATTTCATTATTTTTGTATTTATTCATATCATTAATATCAACCAAAGTTCCTTCCTTTATTTTCAAATATCCTAATTGATTTGCCACATTAATTGTATTAATCATACTTCTACCAGAAACAACTATCTTTCTATTGTACATTTCCGCTGCATTAATGATTTGCTGTATCCTATGAATATTTGAAGCAAATGTTGCTACGATTATCCTCTCTGGAGCTTTTAGGAAAATATCATTAAAAGTATCCCCTACAGTTTTTTCTGACATAGTATATCCAGATCTTTCCACATTTGTACTATCAGCCATCAAAACCAATACACCTTTGCTTCCCAATTCTGCGAATTTATGAAGATCAATTACATTTTCGTTAATAGGAGTAAAGTCCACTTTAAAGTCTCCTGTATGAACAACAATGCCAACGGGTGTGTGAATGGCAAGAGCAACGCTATCTGGTATACTATGAGTAGTTCTAATAAACTCTATAGAAAAAGATCCTAATTTAATCTTATCATCCGCTTTAACTTCATTTAAACTAATATCTCCTAAATTATGTTCTCTTAACTTGTTCTCAAGAAGACCTAGTGTTAATCTAGTACCGTATACAGGAACATTTAACTTTTCAAGAAAGTATGGTAAGCCTCCTATATGATCCTCATGACCATGAGTCAGCAATATTCCTCTAATTTTTTCTTTGTTCTTTAATAAATAGGTAATATCCGGTATAACTACATCAATTCCCAGCATTTCATCTTCTGGGAAAGTCATTCCGCAATCGATAACTACAATATCCTCTTTATATTCAACAACAGTAATATTCTTTCCTATTTCTCCAAGTCCACCTAATGGTATTATTTTTAGTTTATTCAGTTTTCTGCTCACTCTATCATCTCCTTTGTAATAATTTCTCCATTTTTTTAATTTATATAATATACGTTCCACTGTTACATATTTCTAAAAAAATAAACCCTGTATAGGGTTTATTTTCGGCATTCAGAACAATACCCAAAAAATTTTACATTATGGTCCATAATCTTAAATCCATTTTCCTTTTCAATTTCATTTTCCAATGTTTCAAGTAAATCCAATTTCACTTCGATGACTTTCCCACACTTTAAACATATCAAATGGTGATGATGATGACTTTCCGAATCATAATTTAACTCATATCTATTATAACCATCATCAAAATTTACCCTATATACAATATTAAATTTTTCTAACAATTGTAAAGTTCTATATACAGTAGCTATACCAATATCCGGATGTTTTAATTTTACAATATCATAGATTTCTTCAGGGCTTAAATGTTTATCCTGATTTTCAACAATAACATTTAAAATAGCCTGTCTTTGCGTAGTTAGTTTATACCCTTCTTCTTTTAACATCTCTTTAACTTCATTCATATCAAAGCTCATTGTTTCACCCGCTTATTATTCTATATATTAGCATACTAATATATGCTTAATATGTCAAGTCTAGAAGTTATTGTAATTTTTCTCTCCTTATTTCTTCATAAGTTTCTATAACATCTTTAAATTCTTCTTCATCATCTATTGTAACCAATACTAGCTCTCCGTTATTATCGTATTCAATACGTAACAAATAAGTCATAGGATCATCGTCGTTTATTGGTATTAAAGCTGCATATTCTGAATCATCTAATCCAAAGGTTGCAATTAATTCAAACTCTATTTTGTTGCCAAGTTCGTCTAATAATGTTATTATCTGATTCAATTTATCACCTTCTATCTAAATAAGTTTGTAAAATATAAGTTGCGGCTACCATATCAATTACATTTTTTCTTTTTTCCCTTCTCATATTTCCTTCGATTAATATTCTTTCTGCAGCAACTGTAGTCAGCCTTTCATCTTGAAAACTGATTTCAACATTAACTTTATTTTTCAATTTATCTACAAATCTTAATACTTTTTCTCCTTGGGGTCCTATTGTATTATTCATATTTTTAGGCAATCCAACAATAATTTTTGAAACATTGTACTGTCTTACTAAATTGCTTATTTCCTCAATATCCACTTTACTGTTTTTCCTTTTAATAGTTTTTAAACCCTGTGCAGTAATCAACATTGAATCACTTATTGCAACTCCTATAGTTTTATCTCCTATATCTAATCCCATTATTCTTTCCATATTTTTCACCTTTAAACTATTTTTATACAAAACTCAGGACAAGCTTTTGCACAATAACTACACAATATACAATTTTCATTAGGAACAGCTTTTCCTTCAATTATCTCAATGCCACTGTGACAACATCTATTCACACAATTACCGCAGCCTATACAGTAGTCTGCAACAATTAACTTCCTATTTTTCTTCTTTAAATTATCTGCTAAATTCATAGGAATTGTTCCATTCTCAATTAAACTCACATTGCAATCAATCTCTTCTTTTGACTGCATTCCTATGGCAATTGAATGGATGTACTCAATATTCTGTACAAATTCAAAGGCCTCTTTATATCTACTAATTAAATGTCCTCCACCTAAAGGTTTCATTCCATATATGCCCTTTCCCAAAGAATGTGACACTTCAAGAGCCTTAATCATATCCATTACATTTCCATCTTGTATGCCAATTCCATCTATATTGATTATAGGATGTATGATTTCCACTTCATTTAATTGATTTGCCCCCAAAACTCCTGCTATAAAGTGAGTAGATATTCCAAAAGCTCTAATCTTACCTTGTTCTTTTGCTTCCAAAAAAAATTCTATTGCTTCTCTATGTCCTTTAAGAGTATATATACTTTCCTGTTCATGAAGCATAAAGATATCTATATAATCAGTATCTAATTCTCTTAAAGCTTTATCCAAACTCTTTGCAGCCATTTCCCTTGTATAGGCATAGCACTTAGTAGTTATGACATAATCCTTTCTATTTATATCTTTTAATGCTTCTCTAATGTACTGATAGTTTTCATAATATTCAGCAGTATCTATGAAATTTATTCCCTTACTATAAGCGTATTTTATTAATTCTGCACCTTCTCTTATTGATAGATTTGCTTGCGCTGGAGTCATCGTCAAAGAGCCAAAACACAGCCTTGACACCTCAATGCCAGTATTTCCTAATTTAACTCTTTCCATAACTAATCCACTTCCTGTTTTCTATATATTACTCCATTATTAACAATGAGAAACAGATAAAATATGGTAATCATATTTATAGCAATAGATGATAATATTAATCCAGAATCATTTACAATAAAACCTATGATACTTCCTACAATACAACTAAGATATACTTTTTGTACCCTTTTTTCAACAATTTTATCAAATATATCTTTATGAAAAATTGATAAAATCCCATGTATGATCACATTAAACAATAAAACTTTAGTCCAAAAAGATATTCCTACTAACTTTATATTCATCAATAGTTTTCTAACTATTATATTTTCTACTATATAAAAACCTTCATTGCTAATTTGTATCAATGTCCTTCCAAGATGAGTGGTATTAGGATTAAATTTAACATCAATAAATCCTATAATGGCAATTCCAAGAGCTATTGAAAAGCCAATAATGAATATATTCTTCATGTTCAGCCTTTTATTAAATAACTCTATACCAAAATATGTTACAGCTGATAAAAATGTTATCAACCCTCCAACGTTGGCTCCTAGTTTTGGATGACCAACTAATATAACTAAAATTAACGCAATTAATAGGCATATAGCTTTTTTGGGGAACCTGCTATATAACAGACCTAAACTTAACATTGACACTGCTAAAAACAAACCAACCATTTCGTTTCCTATGCCAAAATATCTAGCTCCTATTATCGGATCGTGGCTTAACACAGAATAATTACTGATTAAATCATTAGTTAATATATCCACTCCAATTAGTATAAAATAAAAAAAGGTTAGTAAATATAACAATCTCTTTCTATTAAATTTTATACTAATAGAAATAAATATGCTAATAGAAATCACAAGGCTAATTATAAATTTAATCATATTATTTATGTTGAATAATGAAATCAATAAAAATATTAAAGGCAACCCATACAAAGTAACCAGTGAAATCTCTAAAATACTTCCTATTCTGTTATCTATTTTTAGCTTTAAGAACACAATGGTTGATACTAACAACATTATAATAATCGAAATAATTCCATAAGTTGTCAGAGTTTTAGATCTCACTCTAGAAGTAAGATTTATTCTACCATTCATTTTTGCAATATAATCAAAAGCATTATCTCTATCCAAATACTCAATGGCATTACCTGAAGTTTTCACCATTGGTATATTCAAAAAACTAGCAACAGTTGGTGCAATATCTAAATTGGTAACAATTCCTTTCTGGTTTGTAGTAGATGAAATAATAGTCCCCTCTTTAACATCCTTTCCCCATATGATAATAGGTGATAGTTTGCTTTCATCTATTCTCTCATCAGAACTATTAGGACTTATTATCATTAATAAAGATTTTTCTCTATCAATTTCATCAACCAATTGACCAATAAAATTATCAATATCTTTCAATATTGTTTCTCTCTTTTCTATAAAAGTACTGTTTGACAAAGAATTGCTATAACTATCAAGTCTAGCTAGATCTCCAGTATCAACTACTATCAATGAAGCTTTTGTACTAACTTCTTTAACTTCTTCTAGTATCTTATCATAATCAGTTTTTAATCCATAGGGATAAGCATTGTCTGATATCAAAATATTATCTACATTTCCATAGTCTATTAGCCCTTTTGAATCCATTGGAATTAAAGAAGCATATCTAATAATTTCTTCATCCGTATCACTATTACCATAAACAGCAGTTTTTAGTCCTTTATTATGGAGACTATCACCTAATGCTCCTATGTAAGGTGAATATTTATTGTCTTCATTTTGATTATATAATCTTCCAATCTCAAGGTTAGCTATACTGAATTTTCCATCTATTGAGCCTACTTTGTTTTCGTATAATTCTTTATGCTCATCATCCAAATTATAAAACTGGGAACTTATATTACTTGCATAGGCTTTATTAGAAGCATTTATGGTTGCAAAACATTCTGCTCCAGTATAACCGTTTATACCTCTTACATTCATTAATCCAAAGCTTCCACTATCTATTAATAGTCTTACATTTGGCATCTTCTGTATATCTAATAGAGATAGTTTGTTCACTACGACAATGTATACATTTTTATTTATTTCAATAGCACCTTGTCCAAAACAGGGTTCATAAAAATTAACTAATCCAATTAAAACTACAACCAATATAGCAAGTATTCTAGTTAGTCTCACTTAACAATCTCCCCTAACGATTCATTTCATTTTCTAAATAGCTTCTTAATATTTCCTCCAATAATTCATCCCGCTCGATTTTTCTAATCAAACTCCTAGCATCGTTATAACTAGTAATATATGTTGGGTCCCCCGAAAGTATATACCCAATAATTTGATTAACTGGATCATATCCTTTTTCCATAAGTGCATTATATACACTAACAATAATCTGTTTTACTTCACTAACCTTTTCCGTATAAGTTTCAAATTTCATAGTTTCATTAAACTTATTTGCCACACATAGCACCCCCCTATAATATTTATATCATATATTTCATAGAATATGCACAAGTTAAATAAATATTAGCTAAAAGCTAATATTTATTTAACTTGCTCTTTAATTATGGAAGGTATCACGTCTAAAGCCTCATCAATTTTTGTAACATCTTTTCCACCAGCCTGAGCCATATCTGGACGGCCTCCACCGCCTCCTCCTGTTAGTTTAGCTACTTCCCTAACTATATTCCCAGCGTGAATACCTTTTTGCACTAAATCCTTAGTAGCCATGGCAACAAAATTTATCTTGTTATCCATTACGCTAGCCAAAACTATTACACCTGACCCTAAACGCTCCTTCAAATTATCCCCTAAATTTCTCAAACTATTAGCATCCATATTATTAACTTTATAAGCTATTAAATTTATTCCGTCTACAACTGTCTTTTTGTTTAATATTTCCTCAGCAGCAGATTTAGCCATTTTACCTTTTAAGGAATCTATTTCTTTTTCCTTTGATTTTAATTCTTCAATTATACTTTCAACTTTTGAAACTGAATTGTTTCTATTTGTTTTCAATAAGCTAGAAATCTTATCCATATCAGATTCTAATTTTATCAGATATTCATAAGCTGCTCTTCCTGTAATCCCTTCAATTCTCCTAACTCCTGAAGCAATGCTTGATTCACTTACTATTTTAAATATGCCTATATTACCTGTATTATCAACATGAGTACCACCACATAGTTCTTTAGAGTAATCCCCCATTTGTACTACCCTTACCCTATCCTTATATTTGTCTTCAAATAAACCAATAGCTCCAATTTGTTGAGCTTCTTCTATTGATGTTTCAATAGTTGTAACATCCAACTGTTCAAATATCATTTCATTAACTTTTCTTTCAATTTCTCTTAATTGGTCTTCATTTAATGCTTCATAATGAGTAAAATCAAATCTTAACCTGTCAGCAGCTACAAGTGAACCAGCTTGATTTACATGTTCACCTAAGACATCTTTTAGGGCTCTGTGTAGTAGATGGGTAGCAGAGTGATTTCTTGCAATATCTCTTCTGTTTTTGGAATCCACTTTTGCAATTACCTCATCTCCAACGTGTATGCTGCCTAATTCAATTTTAACAAAATGAGCTATTGTTTCATCTTTGGTATATTGAGTATTTACAACCTTAGCTTTAAATCCTTCCTTTTCAATATAACCTATATCAGCTATTTGCCCTCCTCTTTCAGCATAAAATGGTGTCTTGTCTAATAATAGAATACCTTCTTCTCCTTGTACTGCTGTATCGACAGAATTATTATCAATAAATATTCCAATTACCTTTGATTCTGTTGAAAGGGTTTCATAGCCTTTGAAAATAGTATTATACTTTTCATTTAAATCTATAACATTGGTATTTTTCCATCCGGAATCTGATATCTTTTCCCTTGCTGCTCTTGCTTTTTCCCTTTGGTTTTCCATAAATTCATTAAATTCCTTTTCATCTACCTTTAATCCTCTTTCTCCTAAAATTTCCTTAGTTAAATCCAATGGAAAACCATAGGTATCATACAATCTAAAAGCTTTTTCGCCATCTAAGTACTCTCTTTTTTCCTGAAGCATTTCTTGAATATAATCTTCTAATATGTTCATACCTTGATGTATAGTTTCTTGGAATTTTTGTTCTTCTGCGCTGATTACTTTTTTGATATAAGATTCTTTTTCCTTTAATTCAGGATACTCTACTTGCCATGAATCAATCACTGCAGAAACAACTCTATCAAGGAAAGGTTTATCAATACCTAACAGCTTTCCATGCCTTGCTGCTCTTCTTATAAGCCTTCTTAGAACATATCCTCTACCTTCATTACTAGGTAATACTCCATCAGAAACTAAAAATGTCATTGCTCTACTATGGTCTGTAATAACTCTGATGGAAACATCAGCTTTTTCATCTTTCCCATAAACTTTTCCAGATTCTCTTTCAACTGTATTTAGTATCTTTTTAACTTCTTTAACTTCAAATATATTATCTACTTTCTCCATAATTGTTGCTATTCTTTCGAGACCCATACCTGTATCTATATTTGGATTCTTTAGAGGATTATAATTACCTTTCTCATCTTTATCGAACTGAGTAAATACTAGATTCCAAACTTCAATATATCTATCGCAGTCACATCCTGGTTTACATGTATCTTTTCCACAACCGTACTTTTCTCCTCTATCAACATATATTTCTGAACAAGGTCCACATGGTCCTACTTCCAATTCCCAAAAGTTATCATCTTTTCCCAATCTGATTATCTTTTCTTCAGGTACACCAATAATTTTGTTCCATATTTCATGAGCTTCATCGTCATTTTCATATATAGATACCCATAGATCTTTTTCAGGAATCTCTAAAACCTCCGTCAAAAACTCCCAGGCCCATGTAATAGCCTCTTTTTTGAAATAATCTCCAAAAGAAAAATTACCTAACATTTCAAAAAAAGTAGCATGTCTAGCAGTTTTCCCTACATTTTCAATATCCGCAGTTCTAATACACTTCTGACAGGTTGTAACTCTTTTATTTGGTGGTACTTTTTCCCCTGTAAAATAAGGTTTCAAAGGTGCCATTCCCGCATTTATCAATAATAAGCTCTTGTCATTCTTAGGAACCAAAGAAAAACTAGGCAATGCTAAGTGGTTCTTCTGCTTAAAGAATTCTATAAATTCTCTCCTTATCTCGTGTAATCCAATATTTCTCATTTTTTTCACCTCTTAATGATTATTTTAAAAAAATTCGTCCCTAAAAAGGGACGATAAGCCAGCACATATCTATATTTGGATTATAATTTATCCAAATATTTTTGTCAACTAACTAATCATTGTTCTATTTATTAATTAGCCTTCTTTTTCTTATTT
>Ga0134092_1000635_pt1 | contig 34996 bp, 29 predicted proteins | sample 3_6taG_FD_94454 | JGI IMG/M metagenome (GOLD analysis project Ga0134092, IMG submission 94454) | Switchgrass degrading microbial communities from high solid loading bioreactors in New Hampshire, USA - 3_6_20_6_A3 metaG | ecosystem: Engineered > Bioreactor > Semi-continuous > Anaerobic >... | reverse complement strand
CGTCCACTCTAACCTGAATGAATTCACCTCTTAAATCCCTGGGCGACTTAAATACAACTTCGATATAGTTATCGCTAAGCCCAATATAATACCCTGTTTCTGTCTGCCTTTCCACTAGCACAGTCAGTTCCTTACCAATATGATGGTTAATAAATTCTTCATGTTTTTGCTGGGCCAAGCTTAGGAGTTTATGGCTACGTGCTTGCTTCTCCTGGGCAGACACCTGGGGATTAATAGTTGCAGCTTTAGTACCTGGGCGTCTGGAGTAAGGGAAAACATGCAGATCCATAAAGGGCAAACTTTTTACAAGATTATAGCTTTCCGCAAAATCTTCTTCATCTTCTCCGGGAAAGCCTACCATTATATCTGTAGTAAGAGCCACTCCCGGAATTTTGGCGGCAATTCCCAGGAGCAAGTCATAATAATATTCTCTGTTATAACGCCGGTTCATAGCTTTAAGTATTTTGTTGCTGCCACTTTGCAAAGGTATATGAAAATGCCTGCACATCCTGGAGTCACTGGCTAAGAGATTTACTAGCTGAGCACTTACTTCATTAGGTTCCAGCGAACTTAAGCGAATACGGTAACCATCACCAGTTTCCGAAAGAATCATATCCAAGAGACGCATTAAATTCCAGTTATTAAGGTCTATACCATAGAAGCCGGTATGAATGCCGGTTAAAACAATCTCCCGATAACCGAGAGAAAGCAGCTGTTTTATTTCCTGCAGTACATCTTCGGGTAATTTACTCCGTACAGGGCCGCGCGCTCTGGGTATTATACAGTAAGAGCAACCACCCTGACAGCCATCCTGAATTTTTACAAAAGCACGAGTACGTTCGTGTTTTCGGGTATATAGTACTGGGCGCAGTTTTCTACTTTTGTCTTGGGTCTGGTTTATTATTACCGGTCTTTTTTGCTTCGAATTAAGTCCTTCAATGATATCGGCGATTTCTTCTTTTTTATAATTACTTACAATAAGGTCAATACCCTCTATCTTGGCCAGTTCCTCACAGGCCACCTGAGCCATACATCCCGTTATTGCTACTAAAGCGTTCGCATGACGTGTCGCACGCCTAATAACCGCGCGAGATTTTCGGTCACTAACATGGGTAACCGTACAGGTATTTATAAGATAAACATCAGCATCATCAGTAAAATTAACTATTTCATAACCCCGATGTATAAATTCCTCTTTTAATTGTTCTGTTTCCACCTGGTTTACCTTACAACCCAGGGTGTAAAAAGCTATCTTTTTCATTTTATCTCCTTAGTTTCGGAATAGACGCAAATTACGCAGACTACGGTCACGCAAATTAAAGCGGTTTGCATAAACACTATAAGGGCACTTCCTACCCCAGATCACCGTATTCATACAGTATAACGCTGGCTGCTACTAATCCGGCGGTTTCGGTTCTTAATATTCTGGGGCCAAGGGAAGCAGTATTAACACCGTATTTAATGGCGGAAGCAACTTCATGATCAGCAAAGCCACCTTCGGGGCCAATTAGAATAAATATCTCTTCGGCCTGAACATACTGTTTCTCCCTTAGCAATGCTCTCAGGCTATTATTCTCTTTTTCGTACAACATTAGAGCTGGTCTGTCTTTAATTACTTGCAACAGGGATGCAAAATTCATAACCGGCATTACTTCTGGAACCATATTACGATGGCATTGCTTACAGGCCTCCCGGGCAATGGACTGCCATCGTTGTACCTTTTTTTTAGCCTTTTCCCCCTCCAGGCGTACTACACTGCGTTCGCAACCAATTGGAAGTATGGCATTTACCCCTATCTCTACTGCCTTTTGAATTATAGTATCCATTTTTTCACCTTTAGCTAAACCTTGCGCCAAGTAGAGCTTTTTCTGTGGTTCACTCTCTCTAATAAACCGCTCTATAATCTTTCCGGTTAATCGGCCATTTTCTTTTCCTTCTAGCCTAACCTGATATTCCTGCCCCCTGCCATCAAAAAATATAGCCATATCTCCAGCTTTTAAACGCAGTACTTTTTCAATATGCCTGGCTTCTTCCTCACTTATTAATACTTTGTTTCCTTTTATACACTCTGGAGCAATATAAAAACGGTGCATTCGGGGTGCCACCTTCCTTAATAAAGACAAAGGGATGGTTCTCCGGTTCTATACAGCGGAAAATCGTCCCTTAAAGTAGTCATATCTTAGATTAATTTATACTTTGCGGGCGGCTACACCAACCCAATCTTCTTCACTTAATAACCGATCTATAAGGAAACCATGGTTTCTAAGTTGTTTTTCCACCCCTGGCCAGCGGCTAACCACTATTCCCGATGCCAAGAGATATCCTCCGGTAGGCAGGGTCTTGGCTGCTTCGGGGATAAGTTGGTTGATAACTTCAGCGAGTATGTTAGCAAATATTATATCCGCCCTTTGGTTTGCTAAAATTTTTATTATATCCCCTTCAACTACCTCAATCACATTGCTAAAACTGTTAAGTAAAATGTTCTCCTTCGCAACTTGTACAGCCAAATTATCAATATCCACTGCCAAGATATGCTGTGCTCCTAACTTAGCCGCGGCAATAGAGAGTATACCTGACCCACAACCGGCATCAACTATATATTCCCCGCCTTTAACTAATTGATCAATGAAGTGCAGGCAAAAACGAGTTGAAGCATGAATTCCAGTGCCAAAGGCCATACCCGGGTCTATTTCAATTATTACCTCATCCTTAAGAGGCTGGTATTCGAGCCATGAAGGCTTAATAACCAGTCTTTTCCCTATTTTAAAAGTATGATAGTACTTTTTCCAGGACTGCTCCCAATCTTCGTTCTTTACTTCATTAAATAAAACCTTAATCTGGGGATTATTAAAGTTTTCCTTTACGTCATTAAGACTAGCGTATAATTCGTTTATAACATCTTTATCCTCATGAAAATAGGCCTTTATAACCACAAATTGCTGATGCAAAAATTCTGGTGATAGCGCCCGGGGATCCCATAGTTCTGTATTAACATGTTCCCTTAAAACCTGAGGATCTTCTATTACTACTCCACCCGAGCCCAAACGGTGAAATATACCAGCAATAGCGTCAACACATATTCTTTCAGTAATTACACTTATTTCCTTCCAATTCATGCGCTACCTCTATCCCATTGCATCTCTAAACTTTCCAAAAAAACCCTTTTTGTTGGGTTTTTCTTCATCCTTATCTTCATGAAAAGCCATTAATAGTTCTCGCTGCCGTTTGCTTAAATGCTTAGGAATAGTAACTTCTATTATAACCTTTAGATCACCCTGACGGTGACTGTGCAGATGTGGTATTCCTTTACCTTTGACAGTTATTACATCACCCGGTTGGGTACCCTCAGGAATGTTAAGTACATAACTGGCACCACCCAGAAGGGGTATTTCAACCTGAGCACCCAGGGCCGCTTGCACAAAGTCAATCTTTTTTGTTGCCAGTAAATTATACCCATCCCTTTGCAGATAAGGGTGAGGTCTTACTAATATAGTGATATACAAATCTCCATGTGGGCCGCCGTTGATACCAGGCTCGCCTTCGTTTTGAATTCTTAAACGCGAGCCATTATCTACTCCAGCTGGAATACGTACCTGAATTTTTCTATTTTTCCTCACTTGACCGCTACCATGACAAGCAGAACAGGGATTTTCAATAATTTTGCCTTCACCATGGCAACGGTTACAGGGCCTAATCGTTTCAAAACGCCCAAATGGAGTACTCTGCACATTTCGCACCTGACCACTGCCTCTACAATTAGGGCAACTTTTTATTTTACTACCAGGTTCAGCACCACTACCATTACATCTGTCACATTTTTCTACCCGGCTTATTTCAATATCCTTTTCCAAACCAAAAACAGCGTCTTCAAAGTTTATCTCTAGGCGAATCTCTTTATCAGCACCTCTCTGGGGACCTGTACGGGTGCGCCTTCCCATAGTGCCACCACCAAAAAAAACGTCAAATATGTCCCCAAAACCACCCACATCTCCAAAGCCACCAAAGCCGCCGAAACCACCGCCAAAGCCTCCAGCATTTTTGGTCGGGTCAAAGGCATCATGGCCAAACTGGTCATAGGCTGCCCTTTTATTTTCGTCGCTTAATACCTCATAGGCATCACTAATTTCTTTAAATTTTTCCGCGGCATTAGGATCATCCCGGTTAATATCGGGATGATATTTTCGCGCCATCTTCCGGTAGGCCTTTTTAATTTCATCAGGAGTAGCATTTCTCGATACCCCTAATACTTCATAATAGTCCCGTTTTGTGGCCATTATTCCCCACCTTCCTGTAAAACAGGGTAACCCGGAAACGACATAGTTTCCGGGTAGATTCTTCTTCTGAGTTCAGGATATTAATCAATTCTCCCGAACCATTAAAGTTATTATATGATGCAGGCAATAGTTATTACTTATCATCATCAGCTATATTATAATCGGCATCAAAAACCTCGTCCGAAGACCCTGCTTCTTGCTGTTGTTGATTTACATTCTGATACATCTTAGAAGTAACAGCAAAAATAGCCTCTGTTAAAGCACTAGTCTTAGCTTTGATATCTTCAGTATTGTTGCCCTTCAGGGCCTGGCTTAAATCCTCTTTTGCAGCTTCAATCTTGCTCTTATCTGCTTCATCTATCTTGTCACCATAATCCTTTAAGGTTTTCTCAGCCTGATAAATCGCACTGTCAGCATGATTCCTGGCCTCAATATCTTTAAGGCGTTTTTCATCCTCTTCCGCATATTTTTCCGCTTCTTTTACCATTCTTTCTATTTCATCATCACTTAGTCCGCTTGAGGAAGTGATAGTAATCTGTTGCTCTTTATTAGTAGCCAGGTCTTTAGCTGTGACATGCACTATACCGTTAACATCTATATCGAATTTTACTTCTATCTGAGGAACACCCCGTGGTGCGGGGGGGATACCCGTAAGCTGGAAGCGACCTAAGGTTACATTATCTCGAGCCATTTTTCTTTCACCCTGCAGAACATGAATATCAACTGAAGTCTGATTATCAGCTGCAGTGGTAAATATTTGACTCTTGGCTGTCGGGATAGTAGTGTTACGCTCTATGATGCGGGTAAAAACTCCACCTAAGGTTTCAATCCCTAATGAAAGCGGGGTTACATCCAATAATACAACATCAGTTACATCCCCAGCCAGAACACCAGCCTGAATTGCTGCACCTATAGCTACCACTTCATCGGGGTTAATACCCTTAAATGGTTCCTTACCGATGAAATTTTTAATAGCTTCCTGTACGGCTGGTATACGGGTAGAGCCTCCCACTAGTATTACTTTATCAATCTGGCTGGGCTTTAACCCGGCGTCTTTTAAAGCTTGCCGAGTGGGCCCCATAGTCTTTTCCACTAAATCAGCCGTCATTTCGTTAAACTTAGCCCTGGTAAGAGTTTTTTCCAGATGCAAAGGACCATCCTGAGTAGCCGTAATATATGGAATATTAATATCTGTAGTCATTACTCCGGATAATTCGTGCTTGGCTTTTTCAGCTGCTTCTTTAAGACGGTGCATTGCCATCTTATCATTACGTAAATCAAATCCCGTATCTTTCTTAAACTCATCCACCAGCCAATTAATTATTTTTTCATCAAAATCATCTCCACCCAGACGATTATTCCCACTGGTGGCCTTTACTTCAAATACGCCTTCACCAATCTCCAATATTGAGACATCAAATGTTCCACCACCCAGGTCAAAAACCAGGATAATCTGATTGTCGTCTTTGTCCAGACCATAAGCTAGCGCTGCAGCCGTAGGCTCATTTATTATTCTTAAAACTTCAAGCCCTGCAATTTTACCAGCATCTTTGGTAGCCTGACGCTGTGCATCGGTAAAATAGGCAGGCACGGTTATTACCGCCTGGGTTATTTTTTCGCCCAGATAAGCCTCTGCATCCGTTTTCAACTTCTGCAGAACCATAGCAGAAATTTCTTGAGGAGTATATTTCTTACCATCAATATCAACTTTATAGTCAGTACCCATTTTCCTCTTGATGGATACTATAGTTCTCTCCGGGTTAGTAATAGCTTGCCGTTTGGCAATACGGCCCACTAATCGCTCATTAGATTTGGAAAAACCTACTACCGAAGGAGTAGTCCGTTCGCCCTCGGCATTAGGGATAACGGTTGCTTCATTGCCTTCCATAACAGCAATACAAGAATTGGTTGTACCCAGGTCAATCCCGACAACCTTACTCATCCAAAACACCTCCAACTTAAATATCAAAGAAGTAAAATCGTGATTTATTTGCTAACTTTCACCAGGCTAGGTCTTATAACCCTACCATGAAAGGTATAACCCTTTTGTAATACTTCAATAACCGTATTTTCCGGATGTTCATCGCTTTCTTCTACCATTAAGGGTTGATGAAATTCAGGATCAAAAGGTTTTCCTAATGCTTCCACCTCTTCTAGCCCTTCACTTTTCAAAACTTCTTTAAGGCTTCTGGTGACCATCTCCACCCCTTTACCTAATGCCTCTATTTCCTTGCTGGTACTAAACTGTACTAAAGCCCGTTCTAGATCGTCAATTACTGGAAGAAGTCTTTTTATCAAGGATTGGGAAGCATATTTAGTGTACTCTTCTTTTTCCCGGGCAGCACGTTTCTTAAAATTATCCAGTTCCGCTAAGGCCCTTAAATAAAGGTCATAATTTTTTTTGCTCTCCTCCTGCTGCTTAGCTAACTGGTTTCTTAATACTGTAATTTCATCCACTTCGCCTTTTTCGGTCGGCGTTTTTTCAGAGCTATCATTATCATTAGAATCTTTATTAGTAGTTTCATTACCATTAGTATCATTTACAATAATATCTTCAATGTTTTCTTGGTTTTGCTTCTCATGCTGTTCTTTTTCCTGCATGGGCACTAATCACCTCTTACTCTATGATATCTATATCCTCGGAATCGGATTCGTTATTTTTCATTTTGATTACCGTTTGGATACGTAAGATAGAAATAGCCACTTCTCTAGCCGTTTTTATAGCATGCAGCTTAACCGGTGCAGGGTCAAATATACCCTTTTCCAGAACATCAATTAATTCACCGTTATCAGCATCAAAGGTGATACTGTTCTTCTTGGTCTTTTTCTGAGCAGCAATTATATTCCCTAGTTTCTCCAAAGGATTAAAACCAGAATTACTGGCCATACAAGTAAAAGGTTTGAGCAAAGCCTCACGAACTGCTAATATACCATAAGAACTCATTCCTCCGACTTCGCGAGCCAGTGCTTCTAACTCTCCGGCCAGCCATACCTCTAGAGCTCCCCCTCCGGCAACAACACCGCCCTGAATTGCAGCCTGTACTGCAGAAGCTGCATCCCGAGCAATACGTTCCCGCTCATCTACAACCTCTCCAGTAGAGGCTCCTACGATCAACGTAGCTAGATTCTGCCCTCTACCTCCATATACACAAGTATGCTTTAATTTTTCATCTACCTTAACCATTTGCGCATAACCCAGGTATTTTTTTAACACCTCATTAGGACGGTTAAGTGCGCTGCTTTTTATCTTTTTAGCTCCAGTATGCTGACAGAGCTTTTCCATTTCCCGGGATGATACTCTTTGTATAACCATCACCCCGGCTTCTGTAAGTATTTCCTCAGCTATATTATCTATACTTCTATCTACAGCAATAAAGTTCACTCCCAGTTCCACTAGACGAGCCAAGTTCTCTTCATATTTCTGGCGTGCCTGCAAATAATATTGAAAACCAGCCTCGGTTTTCATGGTTTCCCGATCGAGATCCTCCGGTTTTAAAGCATCATCCACCGCTAAAATAACGGCGTTTTCAATGACTGCAGGCATTTCCTTATTAACTGTCTGCTTATTAAGCAAAACCCCTTTAAATACCAGGTTTTCAGTATTCTCTCGGGCAACAATAGCATCAGCAAATTTATAATCGGGATCCAATAGTTTTTCTTTTCCTACAATTTTGGCTCCCTCAACCACCAATTGCGCTAAATCCTGCTGCCCTCTTCCAGCAATAGAAGCTATGTTAACTAGTCTTTCATCATCAAGTGAATCTATCATTAATCTATTTTCCTCTATATACTTAAGGACAGCATTAACCCCGATATTTATACCCTCAATAACCCGGGTAACTGGCACCCCTTTTATAACCTGATCTGCACCTTCTGCTACCAGGGCACTGGCAATAATGGTGGCAGTTGTAGTACCATCCCCGACTTCAGCCTGTTGTGCTCGGGCTGCACTAATTATCATATGAGCAACCGGGTGACTAACATCCATGAATTTAAGGATAGTAACCCCATCATTAGTAACTATTACATCACCGAATCGATCCACCATCATTATATCCAGTCCTCTGGGGCCAATAGTCCCTTCTACCGTGGAGGATATAACCCTGGCTACATTGGTATTACTTAATAAGGTCTGCAGTTTGTCATCTTTTTCCTGGCTGCTGATTGGCTTATCAGTCACATTGACCTCCTGGCTAAAAGCGCTTTCTAATTATTTCTTCAATGATTTCCCTGACTGATTCAAGGTGGCCCGCTGCCTTCCAATACTCCATGCGAATTGGGCCCATAAGACCAATTTTACCTTGTTCACCCTGGGTTTTATAACCTGAAAAAACTAAGCTTAACTCCTGAATGTCTTCCGCCTTATTTTCCTGTCCAATTCTAATATCGACATTATCTCCTATATTGTCAGGCAGCATTTCTATTAGCAGGTTTTCTTCTTCCAAGAAAGCCAGGACTTTTTTCAATTTATCTACATTTTTGAACTCGGGCTCATTCATTATTTTAAGGGCACCACTAACCAGTACTTTTTCTTTCCCTGAACTATCCAAAAGATTATCTATAGCCTCCAGCACCCTATCAATTACTTTTCGACGTTGATTAAGTTCTTCTCTTAATGACTGCAAATCACTGCGCCGTATTTCATCAAGTTTTTTTCCTGCTAAAATTCGGTTACATAAGCGACCTAATAATTCTAGTTCTGAAGCACTAATAGATAGGGGAACACCGATTTTACGGTGCAATACCACACCCATGTCGGTTACTACAACTAATAGAGTTGATCCTCTTTCAATTGGTATTAGTTGCATGAATTTAAAGTTGCTCAGGCGTACTGACGGCACCACCACAAAAGATGTATAATTAGTAATTTGCGATAAAAACTGGCCAATTTTTTGCACTAGTTCATTCAATTCTTCATAACTATCATCTAAAAGGTGCAATAAGATTTCCGTCTCATGCTCATCTAAATTTTCTTTTTCCATCATACAGTCTACATAATAACGGAAACCTTTTTGCGAAGGAATTCTGCCCGCAGAGGTATGGGGCTGCTCGAGGTAGCCCATATCCTCTAAATCAGCCATTTCATTTCGTACTGTGGCCGCACTTATTTTCAAATTATGTTTTTTTACCATGGCTCGGGAACCAACCGGTTCCGCTGTCTCAACATAGTCCTTAATAATTGATTCTAAAATTAACCTTTTCCTTTCATCAAGGGTCATAGCTTTCACCCGCCTGTTAGCACTCTCACTAATTGAGTGCTAATCAGTATTTACTAAAAAATATCACCAGTTTAGCCCTTTGTCAAGCCTGTGTGTTAAGACATAAAACTGCTTAAAACCTGATTAGATAAAAAATAACCCTCCTTCGTGAACTTAAGGTTACCATCTTCCATTTGTAATAACCCTCTTTCCATATAATGCGCAATATTTTTTTTATATTCACTGGAAATGTCTACCTGAAAGCGCTGTTGAAAATCCAGCAAATTTATTCCCTGGCATAAACGCAAGCCCAATATTAGGGCATCCACCATTAGCTCCCTCTTTGACATATGCTCCAACTCATTTACCGGACACTGGTTACCGCTTAGAAGAGTAGCAGTATACTTTTTTATATCTGGCTTATTCATATAACGTTGGTACGCTGTAAAAGTCACAGCACCTGCTCCTATACCCAGGTATTCCCTCCCCTGCCAGTAAATCAGGTTGTGCCGGCATTCATAACCAGGAAGGCAGAAGTTAGATATTTCATAATGATTGAATCCCCTGCTCTCCAAGTATTCCATAGCTAGGCTATACATATACCATTCTTCATCTTCATCCAGCATATTAAGCTTACCCCTGGCTACATCTTTTCCCATTGGGGTTTGCTCTTCCAATTGCAAAAGGTATAAAGAAAGATGAGTTGGTTGGCAATCTACAGCTTTTTCCAGGTTTTGCCGCCACCTTGCCGGCGTTTGTCCGGGTAAACCATATATTAGATCAAGGTTGAAATTTTCCCATTCCTCATTATGTAACATTTCAACTGTTTCCATAACTGCAGAAGAATTATGCATCCTTCCTAATAAGGCTAATTCATCATCGAAAAAGCTTTGTACCCCCACAGAAATTCGATTTACCCCTGCCTCCTGCCATCCTTGTAACTTATCTGGGTTCAAGCTAGCAGGATTAACCTCCATACTTATTTCTGCTTGCGGCATCACATTAAACTGGTGAGCTGCCTTAAGTATTTCCTTAACCTGTCTTACATTAAGCAGACTGGGAGTACCACCTCCCAGGTAAATACTTTCTAATTTAACATCAGGCATGGCGTTGCTTTTTATAGTAATTTCTTTGATTAATGCTTCTGTATATTTATCAAGATAGGTTTTATCAGTTAAGGGCACGGAATAAAAATCACAATAATTACATTTATTTATGCAAAAGGGGATATGAATATACATGCCTAATGAATTATTAACATTCATGCTATTCATGCTGGGAAAACTCCTTATAATTGCATAAGTAGTTACGAGTCAATGAATTTTGAATTATGCTTGAAAGTATCGGAATTACTCTTGATTTCAGTTCGTTTTTCTGATTTGACCCTCCAATATAACCATAACCTTTAAAAAATCAGGGAAAGCGAAGCTTTCCCTACCTTAATTAAAAATTTAAATTCTAAATCCATAATTGACTACTCGTCCTCAATATTCATAACACTAATAAAAGCATCTTTGGGAACCTCTACCCTGCCAATCTGCTTCATCTTCTTCTTGCCTTGTTTTTGTTTTTCTAAAAGCTTTTTCTTACGAGTAATATCACCACCATAACACTTAGCTAGTACATCCTTACGCATAGCTTTAACCGACTCACGGGCAATAATTTTACTGCCAATAGCAGCCTGAATAACTACTTCATACAACTGCCGGGGGATGATCTTTCGCAATTTCTGTGTAATAGCCCGGCCCCGGTAATATGCACGCTCCCGATGGCAAATAAAACTTAAGGCATCTACTATCTCCCCATTAAGCATGACATCCATCTTAACTAAATCAGATTCTTCATAGCCAGTAAATTCATAATCAAGAGAGGCATATCCTCGTGTGCGTGATTTTAAAGCATCAAAAAAGTCATATAATATTTCTGCCAGGGGAAGCTTATAGCTAATCATCACTCGATGAGAGGTCATATATTCCATGGTGACAAAATTGCCCCGCTTATCTTGACATAGCTCCATTACCGCTCCTACAAATTCATTTGGAACCATGATGGAAGCCTTAACATAAGGTTCCATAATTATTTCTGTTTTTTGAGCAGGCGGCCAGTGAGTGGGATTTTGCACATAAATTTCCCTGCCGTCAGTCAATAAAATCTTATAAACTACACTAGGAGCTGTAGCCAGTAAGCTAAGGTCATATTCCCGCTCAAGTCTTTCCTTTATAATCTCCAGATGTAGCAGTCCTAAAAAACCACAACGGAAACCAAAACCTAGTGCATCCGAAGTTTCTGGTTCATAATAAAGTGAGGCATCATTTAACTTCAAACGGTCAAGAGCATCGCGCAGCCTTTCAAAATCATTATTCTCCAGGGGATACAGTCCGCAATATACCATAGGTTTAACTTCCTGATAACCAGACAAAGGCTGCTCTGCCGGTTTGGAAGCCAAAGTAATGGTGTCCCCTACCCGGGTATCCTTGACATTCTTTATCCCTGCTGCCAGGTAACCTACTTCACCAGCGCTTAAAACCTCAACTTCCGTCATATGAGGTGTTAAGACTCCTAATTCAAATACTTCATATTCTTTCCCGTTTGACATCATACGAATAATGTCACCCTTATGTACGCTGCCATTGACCACTCGAATGTAGGATATAGCTCCCTTATAGGAATCAAAGTAAGAATCAAATATTAACGCCTGTAAAGGACTTTCTGCATCACCTGAAGGAGGGGGAATCTTCTGGACAATAGCTTCTAAAACTTCTTCAATACCCGTACCTAGTTTAGCAGATATAGGTAGTATTTCTTCCTTATCCAGACCCAGCACATCTTCCATTTCCTGCTTAACCAGTTCAGTCTCAGCACCCGGGAGATCGATTTTATTTACCACTCCAATAATTTCCAGATTAAGATCCATAGCCATATATACATTAGCCAGGGTTTGAGCTTCGATACCCTGGGAGGCGTCTACCACCAGCAGTGCACCTTCACAGGAAGCTAAGCTCCGGGAAACCTCATAAGTAAAGTCAACATGACCCGGGGTGTCTATAAGATTTAATATGTACTCTTCCCCATCACGCGCTTTGTACTTAAGGCGAACCGGCTGTAATTTAATAGTAATACCTTTTTCTCTTTCCAGGTCCATTTTGTCCAGAAATTGCTCCCGCATTTCCCGTTCGCTAAGAGCGCCGGTAAACTGCATCAGGCGATCTGCCAGGGTTGATTTACCATGATCAATATGGGCAATTATACTGAAGTTTCTTATTCTCTCATGCAAAGTGAATTCCTCCGAGGATTTAATGGGCAAAATACATAATCTAAATTATACATGATTGAATATCCGCCTTCAATTAAGTGAGAAATAACCACCGATTGACTAACAAACTAAATGAATAATTTTATTGGTCAGGTATCAATGGCCGGTTATATAAAGGTGGGCAAATGAAAGCAGGATTGTTCAGCCTATTTCTCTCCTATTAATTATTCATAAAGAAATACTGCATCAAAGATAATCCATATTTTTTTTATATATTTATATATTCTTTTATTTCGGTTATAAAATCTTCTCCTAGGTTTTTGAACATAAGCACACTTGCTTTAAACTTGTCCAAAGAATAATGATAATTCTTACCCATTGCCTCAACGGTAATACCAGAATCTTTATAGTCCAGATCAAACACTGCTCCTCGAGCCTCCTGGGTAAGATTGTTTATACCATTACTACTGGTATTAAGACCCAATATCACTAATAACACCAATCCTGCTATCATTAATAGCCGGTAAAATTTCATTTGTTGATTTCCTCCTCTAGTACCTCCAGTACTACCTGGGCAAAAAGTTTTCCGGCATAGGAAGCCTCTTCCAAGGAATTTAAATCAGTTCCAACTTCAACCAGTAAAGCATGATCGAAAAACTCCTGATTGTAGGTACCTGGTCTTGTTCTTACTCCTTTGATTAATCCTGGAAACATTTTTTCACCTTTTTCCAATATCCTTTGCGCAAAGTCCAGGTTTTTTTTCCAGTGGGGATGTTCTTTACGTTCATCAGTACCTACTATTAAAAGGATACGGGCAGCCATCTTCCCTTGTATATTCACGGTTTCGGCACGCTCAGCATTCGGTATATGGTCCCGGTGTACATCAAAAAGTGCAACTAGTTTCTGTTGAGAGTTTACAATATTTTTTACTGTCTCTCGCGAAGCGGTATAACTTTTATTGTAATCAGGGTAATCATGTATCCGGTCTATAAATGTAGCTTGAATACCACCAATCCTGAAATTTTTAGCAATTTCGGCTGCCACCTGGTTAATAAGCCCTTTCCCGCTTTTATGGTTAGACTTGCCGTAATCAGGTATATAACTTTCAGAACTATGAGTGCAGTATAAATACACTTGATAATCATGCAAGGAATCGAAGTATTTACCTTCAAAGCTATTATTTTCATTCTGTTCCCAGGGCAGATTTAATGGCTGGTCTTCATCACCAGCAGGCATTTCCGGTAAACCAGCAGATTTAATGGCATCAGCGGGAAAATTCAAATTAGCTGCCATCAAGTTCTGCGGAATTCCCATTCCTATTTTAGCTACTAATTCGGCTGTATTATTATTTTGCCCGGCAAGTGCTACACTATTATAAGCTAATAAATTAACTGCCATATCCTCATCAATTTTTAAAGCTGGTATTATGGGCCAATTATAGTTGATAATATCATCAGGTTGTCCCAGCCTAATTGCAGCAAAATCAATTCCTATCCCTGCTATTATAACAATTAAAAATAGCTGTAGAAAAAACATATTTTTAATAAAGGCTATAAAATTATGGCTATGCATCCTGTCCACCACCCTTATACTAATCTTATTAATTGTATGGGTGGAATTAGGTGATTAGAACATGAATATGCTGCAAATCCCTGAATGTATTGTAATGAGTAAATAATAATCAAAGTGCTAATAATTTTAGGCATTCAAATTAAGGTTTTGTAGCAGAATCATAAATATTAATTGCATTTTAAAACCCATAATGCTATAGTATTTCTGTTAGCTTTTTAATCCAAGGAGGTGAAAGTGTGGCAAAAAGCAAGACTCCAGCAAAGAGAGCCAGAAGAGCAGAGGCTAATCGCCTAAGAAATAAAGCTTACAAAAGCAGGCTGAAAACAGCAATCAAAAAATATGAAGCAGCTTTAAATGAAGGAAATTTTGAAAATGCCAAAATTAATCTTTTACAAGTAACCTCCCTTATTGACAAAAGCGTAAACAAGGGGATTTTGCATAAGAATACAGCAGCACGGCGGAAATCAGCCTTAACTAAGAAATATAACCTTTTAGCTAAGTAAAAATAAACCTGTCTTATAGGGCAGGTTATTTTTTTGTGCAAATTTGGATAATGACCCTTTCCATAATCATTTTTTCATCTTGCCCAGTGCTTTTAAACTTAATATCAGCAGCCAGGAACTCTTTGAATAATGTATGTATTTCCTCCCAGCTAAAATTACGGGTCTGCCTGAGGAGCTTCTTAACAGCGAAATCTTTCAACCCGGTTAGCCGGGATATTTGCTGGCTGTCGGTACCATTTTCCTGATAATACTTAACCTTTCCCAGAGAAAGGAACTGGCGCACCGTCATGTAGAGTATAAATATAGGATGTTGGCCTTGCTGCAATAACTGATAAAAGGAACTTAAAGAAGCCTTCAAATTCCTCTCCAACAGGTTATCGGTTAGTTTAAAAACCTTAATTTCATCTTTGGCTATTAAATGTTCTTCAATATCCTTTTCCGTAATATTAGAACCAGGATAAGTAAGGCAGACTTTTTCAATAAGATTACTCAGGTAATACATATCCTGACCACTTTTAACCATCAAGCTTAATCCAGCACTATTAATCTTGCACCCTCGGGCAGTAAACTCTCCCTTAATCCAACTAGACAATTGCTGCTCATTAAGGTGCTTTATCTCCTGGGTTACAGCTTCTTTATCCAGCAATTTTACCAAAGGGTTGCTGCTATTATGTTCATTAGCAGTTATAACTAGGGTTTGTCCAGTATTTTCCCGCTTAATATAGTCCTGTACAATCTTTAGTACGTTTTCATTACGGTTTGCCTTGCGCTGGGTTTTGCCCAACCATGAAGGTTTTTTTATAACCACCATCCTTTGCAAAGCAAACAAAGGGCTAAACTCCAGTTCTTGCATTAACTGCTGCGGGCTTAATTCATCAGCATCCAGATAAAGCAATTCCACCTCTTCCCCATTTTCCTGTTTCAAAAGATTATGGATTTCTTTTATCTTTTGGTCAATTAGGAAATCTTCCTCTCCCCAAATAAAGTATAATTTACCACTAACCATTAGTTCACTCCTTATCCTTATTCAAGTCCCTAGGTTTATCAAGTATAGCAATGGTACAGCGGCAAATGCAGATTAAACGATCTTTATCATCCCAAATACGGACATCCCAGACCAGGGTTGTCCGCCCCACATGCACAGGCACACCTACTGCTCTTACTATTCCCTCACTTATGCTGTGCAGGTGATTGGCGTTTATCTCTAAACCCACAATCGTTTGCGTTTTCATATCAATAAATAAGCAACTGCCTCCTGAAGCTACAGTTTCTGCCAGTACTAGCGATGCACCTCCATGCATAAGGCCAAAAGGCTGATGAACTTTCGGGGTAACCGGCATAGTAGCTACTACCCTTTCGCGGGTAAACTCCGTATACCTTATATCCAGTGTCTCCATAATAGTATTCTTAATGGCCTTTTTTATATCTAGTACTTCTTCCATAAAGTTGTCACCCCTATCTTATAGCATTACAACAATATTAATTATAAAACAACATGCATCCTTCTACCACCGCAGCCAGGCCAACAATCGTTGTAAAGTATATCTGCCATTAAAAAGTAATAACACCAAGGGCCTCTTTTTAGTCTGTAATTCCCGCCAGAGGCTGATAAAAAAGGCCATAGCCAGCAAAAAAGATAATAATTCGGAAATGGAAAAAGCCAACCATATACCATGTATGTTTAAGCACTTTGGTAGTATTATTAGTAAAGGAAGAAAAAACCCAACCTGGCGAATTAAGGAAAGCCACATGGCCGTAGTCCCTTTTCCCAGGGCTTGCAAAACAGAGTAAAGAATAATGATAGGACCCATTAGAGGTAATACAATAGTAGCTAACCGCATACAATCTACACCTATATTAATTAAATCAGGATCTTGCGTGAACAAATTCATTATCCAGAAAGGACAGTATTGTATAATAAACCAGCCCACACCAATTAAGAAAAAAGCCATTACAGAAGCTTTAATCAGGGTTTCTTTTACACGGTCATTTTTATTTGCCCCATAGGCAAACCCAGCTACAGGCGTAGCACCTTGAGCCAAGCCATGTACAGGCATATATATTATCGCTCGTACATGTGTGAATATTCCCAATACTGCCATGGCAGCATGGCCAAACGAGGTGAGCAAACGGTTTAAAAAGGCCATAATAAATACACTTATAATTTCCATAATTACAGTAGGAAAAGCAACTTGGTAAACACTCTTTAAGACCCTAAAACTAGGTCGAAAATTCCTAATTGCCCAAGTTAAATATAAACCTCTTTGGTAAGTTACCATAATAATAAGAACAGTGGTAATAACCTGAGCTAATACCGTTGCATAACCTGCTCCGATTAATCCTAAGCCCCTGAAAGAACCCCATCCAAAAATTAAAATAGGGTCAAAAACAACATTAAATACTACACTAAACAAGGAAACCATCATGGGCCAAAAGGTATTACCCTCACCCTGTATAATACTGCTTAAGGCAATGGGAATAAAAGTAAAAACACAACCTTTTAAAATAATATTAAGATAATCTTTACAGAGGAGGAAAATTTCCTGATCACAGCCAAAGAGTATTAGCAGTTGATCTAAATATTGAACACCTAAAGCAAGAAATAACAGGCCATATATGATGCTGATAAACAGCCCATGCCAGGCCACATTATCCGCAAATTTAATATCTCCTTGACCCAGGGTTCGAGAGATTAAAGAGGTTAGACCTACACCTGTTGCTGAGGCTAATGAGCTTATTAATACCTGTATGGGAATGGTAAGAGTTATAGCAGCCAGGGCTTTTGCTCCCAGACGAGCTATAAAGAAGGTATCAACCAGACTAAATAAAGAATAGGCAAACATACCTACCATGGCGGGGAAGGAAAGCTTCAATAGCAAACGACCTACGCGCTGGTTTAACATATCGTTTTTAATGCTGCCACCTCCCCACCTACAACCTATGACTTGGGAGAGGGTTTAAGAATTTAATTCTGCTTTAAATAATACTTATTTTTATTAAAATGAATGCATAATTATTCATATGGATAATTTAGAATTATTGATGTGTCTATAACCTTCCGCGGATTCCGCGTCCAATTATTAGTGAAGGAAGTGTTTTGATGTCTTTACTCATTAAAAATGCCATTATTGTTACCATGAACCGTAAGCGGGATATATTTAGAGGGGATGTTTTTGTTGAGGATGACTGTATTACCCGAATGGGAAAGCTAGATGATTATACAGCGGATACAATTATTGATGCCAAGGGGCAAGTGCTGTTGCCAGGATTCATTCAAAGCCATGTGCATCTCTGCCAAGTACTTTTCCGCGGTATGGCTGATGACCTGGAATTGCTTGACTGGCTAAAGCAACGCATCTGGCCATTGGAAGGAAGCCATGATGAAGAATCCCTTTATTACTCTGCCCTTTTAGGGTGTGCGGAGCTGCTGCGGGGAGGAACTACTTCCATCATCGACATGGGCACAGTAAGACATACGGAATCTATTTTTAATGCCGTGCAACAGACAGGAATTCGTTACCTGGGGGGTAAATGCTTGATGGATCATGGCGACTTGCCGCCAACCATGATAGATAGTACGGAAAAAGCCTTGCAGGAAAGTCTGGAATTATATCACCGCTGGAATAATTACGATAATGGACGTATCCGTTATGCCCTTTGTCCTCGCTTTGCTGTCTCCTGCAGTGATAACCTGCTGCGGCAAACAGCTTCACTAGCACAACAATACCAGATTCCTGTACATACCCATGCTTCTGAAAACCGGGAAGAAATTAAACTAGTAGAAAAGGAACGCGGTATGCACAATATAATTTATCTGGATAAACTAGGGCTTTGTAATAACCGGCTGGTTCTGGCTCATTGTATTCATTTATATGGGGATGAAATGAAAATTTTAGCCCACAAACAGGTTAATATTGCCCATTGTCCCAGTGCTAATTTAAAACTAGGTTCCGGTATTGCTCCTATTCCATCTTTACTGAATATGGGAGCCCAGGTTTCATTAGGAGGAGATGGAGCTCCCTGTAATAATAATCTCAATATGTTTATGGAAATGCGCCTGGCATCTCTTATCCAGAAGCCATTTTACGGCCCCCGTTCTATGCCAGCCCCAACCGTGTTGGAAATGGCTACCTTGGGGGGGGCCAAAGCTATGGGACTGGAAAAGGAAATAGGCAGCTTGGAAGAAGGCAAAAAAGCCGATATGGTGCTCATCAACTTAGATGGATGGCATACCCGGCCGCAGAATGCAGCCAGTTTCTACTCTCAGTTGGTTTACCAGGCTCATGCCAGTGATGTTACTGCCACTATAGTTAATGGCCGCTTACTTATGCAAAATGGACATGTGCTGACTATTGACGAGGAAAAACTAAAAACTGCAGTAGAAGCATCCATTAAACGAATCAGCCAACGGGCTGGGTTAAGGTAATCCAGTTATTACCTTAACTTTAGTTCCATCACTATAAAACATAACAGCTCCGTCACGATCGGTGCGAAAAATGTTTACATTCCTTTCCTCTAAGGCCTTGATTATGGAAAGGTGGGGGTGCCCAAAAAGATTGTTAACTCCCACAGAAATAATTCCCCACTTGCAATTAGTTTTATCATAAAAAGAAGAATTAAGAGAGCTTTTGCTGCCATGGTGAGGTATTTTTACGATGGTTACGGGGGCTATTTTCCCCTGTTCGGTTAACTCCTGCATAACCTTATCTCCTATATCGCCCGTTAATAAGGCCGAAAAACTGCCATAACGAACTTCGACTACTAAGGAATGGTCATTAACATTATCTGCCTGGTACTCGTGGGTTGGATGTAAGACTTTTAATTGTATATTTTCTCCAATATTTAGCCGGTCACCGGCTGCCACCGGAATTATAGAAACCTCTTTTAAGGCAGCAATCTCTTTTAAGCTCTGATAACCTTCATCATCAGCTAAACTGGCCGGTATAGCTATATATTTTACCGGCATCTCCTTTAATACTGTTTCCATACCCAAAAGGTGATCATTATCAGGGTGAGTGTTAATCGCCAAAAACAACTCCCGCACCCCGCGATGATAGAGGAAAGGCAATACCTTGCGGGAGCCGGGATCAGAAAAATCACTGCCCCCACCATCTATCAAAATAAATTTCCCCTGGGGAGTTTTAAGCAAGGCACTATCACCTTGTCCCACATCTATAAAACTAAGCTCTACCAGGCCGCGGTTATAGACACTCGGGGGTAAGCAAAGAACCATAATAAAAATAAACATCATACCGGTTCCTGAAGCCATTAATAGTTTTAAACGCTTCTTACCTAGACTTAGAGTTAGGTAAAAAGTAGATATTATAAAAAACAATCCCGCATAGTATAGTAGGATTATCGCCAGTCCAGGAGTTGCCACTCTTAGGTAGGCACCTGGAATACCCACAACTATCTGATTAACCAGACGAATAAGGTCTACACATAATCCGGCTGGATAAAGGAATAATGCGCTCAGACCAGGAAGAAGTAGCCCTGTGGCCAATGTAATAAACCCTAGAATAACCGCACCAGCAGAAAGATAGGTTACAGGGATATTAGCTAAAAGAGATAGAGGGCTAAAAAGATTAAAATGGTAGGCTATAAGGGGTAGTATGGCGATTTGGGCACATAGGGGGACTAATAAAAGGTCACCTAAGCCACTATTATAGTTAAGTTTTTGTTTGAGTAGGGGAAAAAGATATACCAGCCCCCAGGCAGCAGCAAATGATAATTGAAAAGTAATCTGCATAAGAGATAAAGGGTTAATAAGTAATAACACGATCCCCGCCAGACCCAGACTGTTAAGCAACTGGTTTTCCCTTCCACTGTAATAAGCGATTAATGCTAATACACCCATAATGACGGATCGAACCACGGGTACTGGCCAGCCAACCAAGCTAGCATACAGCAGAAGCAAAGTTATACCTGTAATCATGCGAGCTTTGGGGGATAGACCCATAAGAGAACATATCCAGGTACAAAGAACTAATAAAAAACCTACATGCAGTCCGGATACCGAAAATATATGAACAATACCTGTTTTTTGATAATCGCTGTATTCTTCGCCATCGATGTCTTCAATTATTCCTAACAGCATGCCGACCAGTATTGAAGCGTCATCAGGCGGGAGAACCTCTTTTATAATCTCCTGGCTGCGGGAACGATAAGAATTCATTAGAGCTTGAACACTATTAGCTGGTGCCTTTATCTGCAGATCCTTTTCATTTTTTACAGAGAGTATATAATAAATCCCATTCCGTTCCAGGTATTTGCGATAATCAAATTCACCGGGATTACCAGCCCGAGCAGGTGGCTTTAATGATCCTTTTAGACTTACCTTTTCTCCCTTTTGCACATTAACCGGGAAATTACAATAAACCCGAATCAAGCTAGTATAAGGGTTATCGCTTTCGCAAGCAATTATAAAATCAGTTTTTTGACCATCGCAATTAGGATAATTTTTAATTACACCTTCCAACTCAGCCTGATTAATCATGGGCAAGTTCTCAGGAGTAGTTGGGGTAACGAAATTAAAATATAGAATCCCAGCCGTAAGCACCATCGCAGCCGTAAAGGCCCGGGTATATTTCGGGTTATATATACCTAATATAATTAAGCCCAGGCTTAATACAATAGCTGGTATCCATAACTGGTAGTTAGCCAGCACTATTGCTATGGCCAAAAAAATAAAGATTAAAAACCAGTAAGGAAGCATAATCTTATCCTGCTTAACGAACGGTTATTTTATCTTTTATAGCTTCAAAACGTTTATCCCCTATGCCGCTGACATTCTTTATCTCCTCGATATTTTTAAACATTCCATTATTATTGCGATAATCGACTATGCGCTGGGCTAATGAAGGACCGATGCCATCAAGCTTTTCCGCCATCTCCTGAGCAGAAGCAGTATTTATATTTACCAAACCTGAGCGTTGACTTGAACCAAGATGGCCGCTATTGGTACCAGGCATCCCTTCTGCCGTTTCGCCCTTAAGCGGTACCAAAATAGTTTCTCCATCAACCAGTAACCGCGCCATATCAAGGTAGCGTACTTCCGCTTCTTCCAATGCTCCTCCGGCTAGTTCAATGGCTTGATGCATCCGATCCCCTTCCTGCAAACGATAAACACCAGGGTATTTAACAGCACCGGTAACATATACTGCAATAGTTTTTTCAGGATCTTCCTCTTCTAAACGTTCCTCAACAACTGGTGAAGAACTCAGTAATATCTCTTCAGCCATCTCTTGGTTATTTTTATAATCAGAATATTTTACCCCAGCAGTGAAAACGACTAATACCAGTAACACTGCCACCACTGTCCAGCGTTTATCTATTACCATAGTCTTCCCCCCCTCATAGCCTATTCGTCATCACTTTCCATTTTCCTCCATAAACAGCTATTTGGCCTAATTATTTTTTTCTGTAAACCATAGGATTATTCTGGTATCATATAATAATAGTAAGCAAATGCAGGGGAGTAACAAAATGATTGATATAAATACTTTAGCCCGCCTAGGTGCGGTTCGCAAATATAATGCAGACGAAACTATTTTTAACATGGGCGATCCGGGACACGAGATGTTTATCATCCTAAAGGGTAGAGTTAGCGTTTCTATTAACTCTATTGATGGATCGGTTATTAAATTGGCCGAGTTAAAAGACGGGGACTTTTTTGGCGAAATGTCTCTTTTGGAAGACATACCCCGTAGTGCCTCAATTATTGCACTGGAAGATACTTACTGCCTAATTATAGATGAATCTAATTTTGAAGAAATAATTGTTCAACAGCCCAGCCTTGCGATCCGCATTATGAAAAGTATGAGTGCGCGGATACGCCAGCTCAATGAAGAAATTGCCCTTCTCCAATCTAAGGTTATTGACACGAAAGAGGAAGTAGAAGAAAAGGAAATAGCAGAGGAAAAGACTTCTCCCTTACCACTTGACAATATTATTTACCCTCCCGGACATAAAGCCTATTTTGTTAAAGCCCCAGCAACTCATGAGCAATTTCTTTTTAATAGTGAAGTGTTTTGTCCAGTTTGCGAAAAAAAATTTTCGGTTAAAATGGTTCGTTCATCAAAACTTAGACTGGATAAGATTGATAATGACCAACGTCAACATTTCTTCGATTTTGAGCCTTTATGGTATGCGGTCTGGATATGCCCACATTGTTATTACACAAACTTTAACTTTGCCTTTAAACAGATCAACCAAGGATTTAAGAAACATATTATAGAGCTAGGCCAAAAACTAAAGTCTAAAGTGAAGATAGACTTCAACTCTCCCATAACGATAGATGAAGTATTCACCAGGTATTATATGCTTTTGCAAACTATAAATCTAGGCAAAGTTGACCCGGGAGCAGCAGCCAAAGCCTGGTTGCGCATCTCCTGGTTGTATAGTGACGTTGGCGATAATGATATGTACCTTTATGCCAGCCAGCAGGCACTGGAATTCTACCGTCAATTCTATTTTAATGCCCGGCGGGAAACTTCCATGGAGCAGGATCAACGCCTTACCTTATTATTAGGTGAATTGTACCTGCGTTTAGGCCAAAAAGAAGAAGCTTTGAGATTCTTTCGCAGCAGTATAATACGAAAAGGTGGTAATAATAGCCTTAATCAACAAGCTGAAGACAGAATACAAGAATTGCGTGAAGAATTACTAACAGATAATCCTCCAGCGTAAATGAGCAGTTGGTACATTAATAACCCAAACAAAAACATCTTTCATTAATTAATCCTATTCTAAAAGGATGTTTTTATAAATTATCCCAGGATTCTCTTAAAAACATAAAAAGTTTTATTGACTTTGCTTAGTAATTATCATATAATTGCTAATGTGCTAATTTAATATTAGGCTGTGAACCGGAGTAGTAGACAGAACTTGCAGAGAGTCGTCGGTGGTGGAAGGCGACAATTAACTGTTGAACTCGCCGGGGAGTCTTGCAGGTGATATTAGCCTGTAACGGTAAATCCGTTATCTTTCATGAGTGGACAGAAATGTGGGGCTATGGCGCAGTTGGGAGCGCGCTTGAATGGCATTCAAGAGGTCGTGGGTTCGAATCCCACTAGCTCCACCATTTTAGTATCTGTCAATAAGGGTGGTACCACGGGATAATAAACTCTCGTCCCTTTAGGGGATGAGAGCTTTTTTTATATTTCTGTTTTATATATAAAGGAGGAAATATATGAACAGACAATATAATTTTCAAGAGATTGAAGCCAAATGGCAAAAGATTTGGGAAGAAAATGAAATATTTAAAGTTAACGAAGACAAGAATAAACCTAAATATTATAATCTGGAAATGTTTCCTTATCCCTCCGGGCATCTGCACATGGGACATGTCCGCAATTATGCTATAGGTGATGTTATAGCTCGTTTTAAGAGTATGAAGGGCTATAATGTATTACATCCCATGGGATGGGATGCCTTTGGTTTACCAGCAGAAAATGCCGCCATTCGTAATGCTACACACCCTGCACCCTGGACCAATGACAATATAGATAATATGAGGAAACAGCTTAAGACTATGGGTATTAGCTATGACTGGTCACGCGAAATAGCTACCTGCAAGCCTGATTACTATAAATTTACCCAATGGATGTTTTTACAGCTTTTCCATCATGGCCTGGCTTATAAGAAAAAAGCAGGAGTTAATTGGTGTCCTTCCTGTCAGACAGTTTTGGCCAATGAGCAAGTAGTAGAAGGGTGTTGCGAGCGTTGTGAAAGTACCGTAGAAAAGAAACAATTGGAACAGTGGTTTTTTAAGATTACCACCTATGCTCAGCGTCTCCTGGATGATCTGGAAAAACTTCCGGGCTGGCCGGAAAAAGTAAAAACTATGCAGCGTAACTGGATCGGCCGCAGTGAAGGTTGTGAATTTACATGGAAAATTGATGGCAGTGACGAAACTTTTACTGTGTTTACTACCCGACCAGATACTGTTTTTGGGGTTACCTATATGGTTATGGCTCCTGAACATCCCTTGGTGAAAAAAATTGCTGCTAATAAACCCCAGGAAGCCGAGGTAAAAGCCTTTGTCGAGAAAATGAAAGCTACTAATGAATTAGCTCGTACAGCTGCTGATGCGGAAAAAGAAGGCGTATTTACCGGAGCTTATGCCATTAATCCCTTAAATGGTAATAAAGTTCCGATTTGGATTGCTAATTATGTTTTAATGGACTATGGCACCGGAGCTATTATGGCCGTTCCAGCCCACGACCAGCGGGACTTTGATTTTGCCCGTAAATATAATATTCCTATTCAGGTAGTTGTTAAAAGCCCTGACTCTCCCAGTAGTGGAGAAGAAATGCGGGAGGCCTATACCGGCGATGGAGTATTGGTTAATTCTGGTCCTTATAATGGACTCAGTGTAGAAGAAGGGCAGAAACATATTATAGCCTATATGGAAGAGCATGGCATAGGCAAAGCTGCGGTTAACTATCGCCTGCGTGACTGGTTGATATCCAGACAACGCTACTGGGGAGCACCTATTCCCATAGTTTATTGTAAGGAATGTGGTATTGTCCCGGTACCTTTTGAAGACTTACCAGTAATGCTGCCCGAAGACGTAGAGTTCAAGCCTAATGGCGAATCTCCTTTAAACTATGTGGAGAGCTTTTATAAGACCACTTGTCCCAACTGTGGTCAAGAAGCACGGCGAGAAACTGATACCATGGATACCTTTGTCTGCTCATCCTGGTATTTTGACCGTTACTGCAGTCCTCATGAAAGTGAAGTCCCTTTCACCCGGGAGGCTGTAGATTACTGGATGCCGGTTGACCAGTATATTGGTGGTGTAGAACACGCCATTTTACATTTGATGTATGCTCGTTTCTTTACCAAGTTTCTATATGATATCAATATGATTTCCTGCGAAGAACCCTTTACTAACCTGCTAACCCAGGGAATGGTCTTAAAAGACGGTTCCAAGATGTCTAAATCCAAGGGTAACGTGGTAAGCCCTGAGGAAATAATTAAAACCTATGGGGCCGATACTGCTCGCCTTTTCATCCTTTTTGCCTCGCCTCCGGAAAGAGATCTGGAATGGAGCGATGCAGGTGTTGAAGGTTGCTTCCGTTTCTTAAACCGGGTGTGGCGCATGGTTAATGAATATGCAGATACTATCAGCCAGGTAAATATCCCCGATAATTTTGCTGAGCTGGATAATGATGCCCGTAAATTGCGGTATAAAACTCATGCCAGCATAAAAAAGGTAACTGAAGATGTTGAAGAGCGCTTTAACTTTAATACCGCTATAAGTGCTATTATGGAACTTACCAATGCTATTAACAGCTACAGCGATAAAGAAGAGCAAGATCTGGCTGTAGTTAAAGAAGCCATAAACAGCATGCTGCTGTTGTTAAGTCCTTTTTCACCTCATATCTGCGAAGAACTATGGCAGTTATGCGGAAACAAGGGAAGCATTAGTTTACAGAAATGGCCAACCTATGATTCTAAGGCTCTGATTCAGGATGAAGTAGAAATTGTGGTACAAGTATCTGGGAGAGTAAGAGATAGGATTGTCGTTCCTGTTACTATTTCTGACGAGGAATTGCGCCAAAAAGCTTTGGAAAGCGATAAAATCCGTAAGTTGATATCCGATAAAAATATAGTAAAAATAATAGTTATTCCCGGAAAACTGGTCAACATTGTTGTCCGTTAGGATGTGGTACCAATTATGTGTTGGTATATATTTCTTACCCCCCTGGGATGGGCCGCCATTGAGGGTGAAAAAAAGACTGTCAACGCTTCAGTTCTGCCCACCCCTTTTCCTTTAACAACACTATATCAATATATAAAACCAACCGGGCTGAACACCCGGTTGGTTACTTTAAATGACTATTCACTTCCCCTGGTTAACAAATTCAGAGACTATTATAAGGGTTCTATAATTTCGGATTGGGAAATAGAACTAAATCTTGACGGTTTTCCTCCATTTAGCCGTAAGGTTATGGAATTTGTTTATACCATACCTTATGGACAAACCATGACTTATGCCCAGGTAGCCCAAGCAGTAGGCAGCCCTAAAGCGGCACGAGCAATAGGCCAGATAATGAAACGTAATCCCTTGCCTTTAATTGTCCCCTGCCATCGGGTTGTGGCCAGCAATGGCCCCGGCGGCTTTACCTCTCCCGGAGGTATCCAAACTAAACTCAATATGCTGCAGTGGGAAAGAAAAAATTTAATTAAAAATACTTGACACTGAGAACACTGAATTTTATGAATAACACTGATTGATTCGAAAAGTAATAAACATACATGAATAATAGGCGCGGAACACATCCCAAAGGGCACACGGATGTTCACAATTTTCTTACTTTAAGCGCAATTCTAATTATTGTTGGTTGTTTAGTTCTTAAACAATATTAAACGATAAAAATTCAGTGAAAATCATAATATTCAGTGTATTCAGTGTCTATTTTCTAATTATAAACCTATTATCGGTATTTGCCTGGCATCCCCCCAGAGGTTTTCGAGATCGTAGTACTCTCTTTCTTGCTGGCGGAAAACGTGTAACAGCACTGAATTATAATCCAGAACAGCCCATAAGCCTTGCTGCTGGCCTTCACGGCGCAGTGGTTTTATATCCTTTTCCCAAAGCTTCTTTTCTACATTGTCAATGATACTCTTCACATGCATGGTATTGCGGCCGCTGGCCAAAACAAAATAATCAGCTATTATCGTCAAATCCTTTACATCTAAAATTACTACATCTATAGCCTTTTCTTCTAAACAAGCTTCAGCAATCAACTGTGTTATTCTTTCGTCTTCTACCAAATATAGCCCTCCTAGCAGATATATTAACAATCAATTAAATTAACATTTCTAAGAAAATAATTTCTTACCTCTATAGTTAAAGGATGCAGAATTCTTCCTTGTTCCAGACAATATTTTATGGTAGATTCCAACCCAAATAGCATACCCTGGTCCAGGCTTTTCCAGGCCAGACAACGTAAACGTTCCACTCCTGGATAATCACGTCCAGGTTCGATCATATCCGCCAAATAAATAATCTGATCAAGTTTGCTCATATTTAAATTACCTAAAGTATGATTTCTTACTGCTTTTAAGATTTCCTCATCATCTATTGCTAACTCTTTTTTTAACAAAAAAGCTCCGACCTGTGCATGGAGGAGATCAGGTACCAGCCTTTCTACCTCATAGCTCAGCAGGTTATTATTAATAGCTAAGCTTAACAATTCAGATGCAGGTATTCCTTTAGCATAGTCATGCAGTATACCCGTTAAATAAGCTTTATCAGGGTCGACATCATAATGTTCTGCCATACTTTGTGCTACTTGTGCTACCTGCAAAGAATGTTCGTAACGCCGGGGAGATAAACGTGCGCCAATAATAGCTATTGCTTCCTGTTTATTTAACATACTGCTCCTCCTTTCCCCCGGTAAAAGCCATTCTCCCTGATGTATTGTTCCACATCGCTAGGAAGAAGATACTTAACTGGCTTGTTAGAAGCAATTCTTTGTCTGATATCACTGGAGGAGATATCAAGCCCCGGTATAGGTAAAAAGTGTACGTTCTGCCATAATACTGATGGTAGCTTTTTTAGGACAGGTTCTTCAGGTGTAATCTTATAACCCGGTCTGGTTACCACGATAAGTTGGCATAATCTCACCAGGGTCTTATAGTCTTTCCAGGTATCCAACAATATTAATGAGTCAGCTCCCATTATAAAGTAAATATCAGTTTCCGGGTAGTTTTCCAGATAATAATTAACCGTATCAATAGTATAAGAATTACCTTTTCTTTGTATTTCCAAATCAGATACGCAAAAAAAGTTATTACCCCTAATTGCCCTTTTCACCATTTCATATCTATGCTTGCTGTCCAGCACTTCTTCTATATCCTTATGAGGCGGGCGGGCTGCCGGCATAAAGATAACTATATCTAGGTTAAACTCATGTCGGGCATTTTCAGCCGCAATTAGGTGTCCATAATGAATAGGGTTAAAAGTTCCTCCCATTATACCCAGCGATTTAACATTTGGCAAATAAATACACATCCTTGCTTGTACAAAAACTCTAATTGATTGATAAAGTTGAATAATTGGACGCGGAACCGGAAGGTTATAGACACAGATTACACCCCCAAAGGGGGCGCTGATATTCCCTTCGATCACTATTAAGGTGGCAAGCCCTTCGGGCGCACTACACTGATTTATTCCTTTGTACTAGCGACTGAGTTTTTATAACTATTTCATTAGTAGTTACTCGGTGCCATTTAGAATTTTTAATTCTTAATTCTTCATTAACTTCCCGCTTACTTTAGGCCTAGCATTCACTATTATGCATTGGAATAGGGTTTTTGGCAGCAGAATTACACTTACCTTTAAATATACCTGTAGCAGCATAAAAACGCAATCTGTCCAACATCTCCTTAATCGCACGGTTATAACTAATAGTTAGGCTTTGCTGCCCTGCTTAAAACATCTATAATAGTGTTATCACATCTAATGAGGTTTTCTATGAATAAAGAAATTAAAATTATATTTCATAATGAAGGTTTACGCAGCTATATTGAAGTAGACCTATGTAGTGAATGCCCCCGCCAAGATGATAAAGGTTGCTGTGGTTATTACTCACCAGTGTTTTACACGAGTGACCTGGCTTATCTTTTAAAGCATAGGCCGGAGCTTATCGACTATATATTTAACATAGATGATATTACTGTCCTGGATGCCTCGGTAACTGTAAATAACAGTATTGACGGAGATAGCTATCGTTGTCATTTTCATAGTAAAAAGGGTGGTTGCAAGCTTGACCAGCCCTTACGGGAATCGGTTTGCCGCCACTTCGTTTGTCCCGGTATTGCCTGGGAAAAAGAAGAAGAACTATTGCCCTGGAAAGATTTTTTCCTTCGCCTATCTGACTATGAAATCGAGCTAAATAATCGTATTGCTGCCAAGCTTAAGGAAAAAGGCCTTACTTTAAGAGATAAAGGTAAACGTCCGCAATTTTGGACTGAGCTTATCACCTTATTTGAACAGGAAACCCAAAACCTGCCTGATTTTTTCAATCATCTGCCTGCCCGGGAAGAGTGGATAATTACCCGACCAGTAAGCTATGGTAAAGATTGGCCTTTATAAGTTATTTTTATAAACTAAGGACCTTGCAATAATATGTTGTGGGAGGATATGTACATGAATTGGGATGCCTACAAGGGGATACTGGACAGTGTGCTTGACGCCATTGGCAGAACGCCATTAATAAGGTTGAATAAAATAGCAGCTGGTTTAAATGCCGATATTTGTGCCAAACTTGAATATGTTAATCCCAGCGGGAGTTTAAAAGACCGGGTAGTACACAAAATAGTTGAAATGGCAGAAAAACGTGGAGAGTTAAAACCAGGTATGATTTTACTAGAAGGTACCACAGGTAACACCGGTATCGCAACTGCTATGGTAGGTGCAGCCAAAGGCTACCGGGTTATAATAGTAATGCCCCAGGGAATGACCGAGGAAAGAAAGAAAACTATTCGAGCTTATGGAGCTGAACTAGTATTGACACCCGGAGCCGAGACTGATGTGGATTTGGTTTTGGTAGAAGTTGAGAAAATAAAAGAACAATATGGTGACCAAATATTTGAGATTGGTCAATTTATTCGTGAGGATAACCTTAATGCTCATATAGAAAATACGGCACCTGAGATCTGGGAACAAACAGCTGGTCAAGTAGATGCCTTTATAATGTGCCAGGGTACCGGAGGAACCGTTACCGGTACAGCCAAGTTCCTAAAGGAAAAAAATCCTGCTATTAAAGTATTTATTTCTGAACCGGCTGAGTCCCCAATTTTAGCATATGGTCGTATCGGCCCCCATAAAGTACAAGGAATTGCTGATGGCCTTATCCCAGAAATTCTGGATCTGCAATATATTGACGGCATAATCCTGGTAAGCTCCGATGAGGCTATGGAAACGGCTCGTGAAATAGCTCGTAAAGAAGGTATATTTTGCGGTATTTCTTCCGGCTGTAATGTAGCCGCAGCCCGCAAATTATCCCTGAAGTATCCCGAACTAAAGTGTATTGTCACTATCATAAATGATAATGGACTACGTTACCTATCCTCAGAACTGTGTGGCACTGCAGCAGAACGCGAGTTATTAGATCGTGAATATGCCCTAAGCCAGGAAGATCTCGACAAATTAGCTTCATATAACCTAGAAGTAATAGAATAGAACGGAGGTCCGCCCTCCGTTCTACCTACCTTATATGACCATCGCCGTAGATGATAAACTTGGTAGTAGTTAGTTCCTGCAAACCCATGGGGCCGCGCGCATGTAGTTTTTGGGTACTAATCCCCATTTCCGCTCCGAAGCCAAAAACATTGCCATCAGTAAAACGGGTGGAGGCATTAGCATAAACTGCAGCTGCATCCACTGCCGCCATAAAACGCCGTACATTACTGTAGTTTTGACTTATTATAGCTTCACTGTGACCAGTTCCGTGCGTATTAATATGCTCAATGGCTTCTTCCAGATCATCTACTATTTTAATTGCCAGGATAAGGTCCAGATATTCAGTATCCCAATCCTCAGGACTAGCCTCCTTAACGTTACCTAGTATAGCTCGGCTCCGCTCACAGGCTCTGATTTCCACCCCAGCTGCCTGCAGTTCTTCCACCATTGAAGGCAGGAATTTATGAGCAACTGCAGAATGAACCAGCAAAGTTTCAGCTGCATTGCAAACTGAAGGTCTTTGTACTTTAGCATTAAAAACGATAGTTTTGGCTTTATCAAGATCAGCCGCTTCATCTACATAAACATGGCAATTGCCCATACCTGTCATAATATAAGGTACGGTAGCATTATTCATCACTGCCTGTTTTAACCCTTTGCCCCCCCGGGGTATTAAAACATCCAAGTAATCATTCATTTTCATCATAAAAATAGCTGCTTCTCTGTCTTCGCTATCTACTAATTGAATAGCTCCTTCAGGTATTCCACACTGGCCAGCAGCTTCGGCAATAATCCGGGCAATAATCTGGTTTGAATTAAGGGCTTCCTCTCCTCCCCGCAGGAGAATAGCATTGCCGGCTTTTAAGCAAAGCCCAGCAGCATCAGCAGTTACATTGGGACGAGACTCGTAAATAATACCTATTACTCCTATCGGAGTACGAACCCGGCCGATTTCCAAACCATTAGGACGGCGCCACATTCCCAGTACTTCCCCAACCGGGTCAGGAAGAGCCGCTATTTCCCTTAAGCCTTGAGCCATGTCCTTTACCCGCACCTCATTAAGGGTCAGGCGCTCTAGTAACGCCATGCTAAGCCCCTTTTGGCGTCCATTTTCCAAGTCTATTTTATTAGCTTCCAATATTGTTGCAACATTGGCTTCTAATTCATCTGCCATAGCCATTAAAGCTTCATTTTTTACCGTAGTAGAAACAGTGGCCAAATACCGTGCCGCCGCTCGCGCTTTCCTTCCCTGCTCCAGCAATATAGCCTCCAACTTACTATCCATTATACTCACTCCTTATCAAATACGGTAATACATTGCCAAATTCTCTAGTATTCCACCCATAAGTTATTGCGGTGGATTACTTCATCATAGTCTTTACCCTGCAGTATTTTCTCTATCTCCGAGCTTTTTCTGCCGGCTATTTTCCTTATTTCATCAGAACTATAATTGACCATACCCCGAGCTATTTCCTTTTTATCATTGGCAGTAACCACAGCAACTACTGTACCCCGTTCAAAATTGCCTTCAACTGCTACCACCCCTGATGGCAGCAGGCTTTTGCCCCTCTTAAGCAAAGCAGTTTCCGCTCCCGAATCAACTATTACTTGACCTTGGGGAACAGTACCAAAAGCAATCCATTTTTTACGGGCATGCAATTTCCCCTCCCGGGGGATAAAAAGAGTTCCGATTTCATCACCTTCAATAATACGGTGAATTACATTATCACTATCACTATTAGCAATTACCATAGGAAAACCAGCAGCCATGCATATCTGGGCAGCTTTAAGCTTAGTCAGCATACCTCCACTGGAAAAACTGCTGCCCCGATTCTTGGAGTTTTCTTCCATAGCCGAGGTAATCTCCTCAACCTCACTTAGCAAACAGGCGTCGCGGTTTACTCTGGGGTCTGAGTCATATAGACCATCAACATCAGAAAGAATTATTAGCAATTCAGCATTTACTATAGCTGCCACCAGAGCGGAAAGGGTATCATTATCTCCGAATTTAATTTCCTCTACTACAACCGTATCATTTTCATTAATTATAGGAATTACCCCCATGCCTACTATCGCCAAAAGAGTATTAGTAGCATTAAGGTAACGAATTCTTTCATCCAGGTCACCCCTGGTCAGCAATACCTGGGCAACTGTTATATTATACTCACTGAAAATCTTTTCATAAAGTTGTATTAGAGCTCCCTGGCCGATAGCAGCCAAAGCCTGCTTTTCCGGCATAGTACGGGGGATCTTCTTATATCCCATACGGCTTGCTCCTACACCGATAGCTCCAGAACTAACCAACAATACTTCTATTCCTCGGTTATGTAAATCAGCTATTTCTCTAATCAATCGCTCTATCCGCTGCAAATTCAACTGCCCATTACTATATGTAAGGGTACTGGTTCCTATTTTAATCACTATCCGCTGGCAGGCCTTTAAGCCTGTACGTCTGCTCAATTATACCACCCCAAGTTTTATTCGTTGTATTCAAACTCCAGTCCTTTAATTCTCACAGTATCCCCGTTTTTAATACCCTTTTCCCGCAGGGCTTCTTCCAACCCCATCTGTTCAATTTTTCTTTGAAACCTTTGCCAACCTTCTTCAGTATTAAAATTAGTCATAGCTAGTAATTTTTCAATCCTTTGGCCGCTAACTTCAAATACCCCATCTACCCTATCTATTTTAAAAGCCTCTTCTTCTTCAAAACGGCGAATTACAGGTTCTTCTCCGTTTAGCTTCATCTCTCGGGGTACTGACTGTAAAAGATTGAAAGTTGCTTCCAGCAGTCGGTCAACCCCCAAACCCGAAACGGCAGAAATAGCATAAACCTGATCACCAAACTCGGCTACCAGGCGCTCATAGTTCTCCTGGGCTTCAGGAATATCCATCTTGTTGGCAACAATAAGAAAAGGGCGCTCTTTTAAATCTGGCCGATAAAGTTCCAGTTCCTGTCGTAATACCTTATAGTCTTCAAGTACATCCCGGCCCTCAGTTTGAGCCGTATCCAGTACAAACAGCAGCACCCGGGTTCTTTCTATATGACGCAGGAACTCATGCCCTAAACCAGAACCCTTATGAGCACCTTCAATTAATCCCGGAATATCAGCTACCACAAAAAACTCCTGGCTTTTGGTAACTACAACCCCAAGATTAGGTACCAGGGTAGTAAAAGGATAATCGGCTATTTTAGGCCGGGCTGCCGAAATACGGGAAATCAAGGTCGATTTGCCGGCATTGGGAAAGCCCACTAGGCCTACATCAGCCAGCAGCTTTAATTCCAGTCGAATCCATCTTTCCTCACCTGGTTCACCATTTTCTGATACCGAAGGCGCCTTGTTAGTAGCAGTGACAAAACGTGCATTCCCCCGGCCACCTCGACCACCTCTGGCTACTATTGCCTCCTGCCCATGATAGGTCAAGTCTCCTATTACCTGGCCACTTTCATCATCTTTGATAACTGTGCCCACAGGTACTTTTACTATGAGGTCTTCGCCCCAGGCACCATGCATATTTTTACCTTGCCCATGGGCCCCCCTTGGGGCCTTAAAATGCTTATGATACTTGAAGTCCATCAAGGTACTCAAACCTTCATCAGCTTTAAAAATGACATTCCCCCCTCGGCCACCATCACCACCGGAGGGTCCCCCCATAGGTACATACTTCTCCCGTCGGAAGGCTACTACGCCGTTTCCGCCGTCTCCACCCCGCACATAAACCTTGGCCTGGTCAATAAACATTATTCCAACTCCTCAATAATCCCTTCTAATTGTCCGGCTTGTGGCTGCTGCCACTCAAACAACATCTTCACCTTATTACCGCTGGAATTAAGAGAAAGATTTACCTTTATATTATCTCCCCATCCTTCAAACTGCGAGGATAAGGAGCTTAATGTCTTAATCGGCTCATTGCGCTCTTTTAATAAACCCCATTTTTTTATATTAATCTCTTTATATCTGAGTATTATTCCCAAATCGCGGGCCTTTAGAAGTTGCTCG
>Ga0134092_1000634_pt1 | contig 35002 bp, 37 predicted proteins | sample 3_6taG_FD_94454 | JGI IMG/M metagenome (GOLD analysis project Ga0134092, IMG submission 94454) | Switchgrass degrading microbial communities from high solid loading bioreactors in New Hampshire, USA - 3_6_20_6_A3 metaG | ecosystem: Engineered > Bioreactor > Semi-continuous > Anaerobic >... | reverse complement strand
TATTATGGCAGCCACACCAAACGACCATTCAAACCGCAATGATATATAGATAAGCATAGCCACACAGGCAACCAGCACCGCTAATATTGATTTATTGGTAAGCTCTTTACCAATTGATGCCCCAACACTTTCAGCACTTAAGAATTCCACTTTCTTAAATTTACCTTCCAGGGTATCCAGCAATTCCCGGGTTTGTTCCTGATCTAATTCATTAGTACGGATCAAAAAATCACTGCCGCTTTTACTTACGTCAGCCGACTTTAAGTCCAGGCCTTTTAAAGCATCCCTTACTTCAGCTGCTTCTACTGATGACTCTAAACGCACCTGGATAACAGTCCCACCAGCAAAATCTATCCCCAAGTTTAATCCCTTGGTCACCAATGATACTAAACCAGGTATTATTATCAACAATGAAATAATGTAGAATATTTTACGGTATTTAATAAAAAATCCCATCCTTCTCCCCCCTTACACTCCATACAATTTATTGTTTTGGCAAATATTAGCTCCCAATTTTAATAAATAACGGGTAAAGGTAAGAGCCACTAACATACTGGCTATAATACCAATAGAAAGGGTAACAGCAAAGCCTTTAACTGGCCCTGTTCCCAAGTACATCAGTACTATGGCACTGATTAGGGTAGTAAGGTTGGAGTCAAAAATGGTCCAAAAAGCCCGTTTAAACCCGGCTTCTATGGCGGCCCGCAAGGTTTTTCCATAGCGCAATTCTTCTTTTATACGTTCATAGATAATAACATTGGCGTCAACTGCCATACCTATAGACAGAGCAAAACCAGCTATGCCCGGCAAGGTTAATACTGCTCCCAGTAATGACATAGCCCCCCCAACCAATAAGGCATACAATAGCAAAGATATATCCGCTACCAACCCAGGCAGACGATAATATCCCAGCATAAAAATTAGAATGGCAATAAATCCAATAATTATAGCCTTTATACTCTTGTTCAAGGAATCAGCACCCAAAGTGGGGCCAACTGACCTTTTTTCAATAACTTTAAAACTAACCGGCAAGGCACCTGAACGCAGTAATACCGCTAAATCCTGAGCTTCCTTGGCGGTAAATCCACCCGTAATACGAGCACTGCCATCTCTTATTGGTTCCTCAACCGTAGGGGCTGATATAACCTTGCCATCCAACACTATCGCTATAGGTTTCCCGACATTAGCCGTAGTAGCCTCAGCAAAAAGACGCTTTCCTTCTTTATCAAATTCAAGCAATACTTCCGCACCCTGATTGTTTTGCGTTACGCGAGCTTGGGCATCTTTAAGGTTTTTACCGGTTAACAGCACCTTGCCATTCTCATCCCAAAACTCAAGCTGAGCGGTATTTTTCAAAATATCTACAGCTGCTTCCGGATCATCTTCCCCGGCTATCTCAACTACTACCCGGTCATCTCCCTGAGGATAAAGAGCGGTTTCTTTAACACCCAGTTTATCTACGCGATCCCGCAATATGCCAACTGCCTTTTGAATAGTATCTGGTGTAACCTTTTGGCCTTCTTTCTCCTGGGCTTCCAGGACTACCCGAAGCCCCCCCCTTAAATCCAAACCCAGATTAATGTTTTTCATTATGGGCTGATAAAGAAAATAGGATAGTAAGCCCAGTGCTATTACAATCACCGAGATCACCAGAATACTGGGACCTTTTCCCTGCACCGTTTCATTTCCTCCTTCCAACTCTTTACAGATTCTATAGTAATTTGGCTCCATTTATGATTAATTCGAATTCACAGCCCAGAAAATTAGCTGCCCGGCGACACATCAGCATACGGCTAAGAAATATTTCAAAATATTCCATAACCGGACAAATGCTGATATCGATGGCAAGTTCCATGGTAATAACCCGTTTCTCTTCATCGATACTCAGCATTGCATGCTCTACCGCATAATTGACGCGATCATGAATATCAAAAGTAGCAACATCCTGGTTGCGAACCCGATTACGATGTACATGCGATTTATCTGCCAAAATGAGAGCAGCAGCAACCTCATTAACCGGGTGCCCGCTGCCTTCATCATGATTGCCAATAGCCGCCGCTATTATAGCAACTTCCGCCGCATCCATACCCATGCCACGCAGAATCTCCTGAGCTAATAAGGCTCCGCTTTGGCTATGGCCATTACGGCTAATTACATTACCTAGATCATGCATAAAACCTGCAATTCCTGCCAGTTCAGCCATACGCTCTTCATAACCTAACTTGAGCATAATCTCACGGCTTAGTCGGCTTACCAAAGAAATATGCAGATAGCCATGATCAGTATATCCCATTGCCCCTAAATGTTCATTGCCTTTTTCGATAAAAGTTTTTACCACCAAGTTTTTTTTGATATCCTCCAGGTTTATCATTTTAATCATCAACCCGGTAGGCTATCGCTTTTTTCAGTACTTCAATTTCAGTATTATCATTGACTTTTAGCATTACGGTCTTATCCTTAACGCGAGTCAAGGTCCCGTTAATTCCCCCTATAGTTACTACTTTATCCCCTTTTTTCAAACTTTCCAGTAATGACTTATGTTTTTTCTCTTCTCTTCTGCGGGGTAATATTATAAAGAAATAGAAAATAGCAATAAAAACCCCTAAATAGATAATCATTGATATCCAGCTTTGAGCATTATTCAACTTGCTGATCACTCCTTAACAAAATTCTCTACCCACTGGCTGAATCCTTTTGTTAAAACCTGTAGTTACTAAAAAAATGGTGGTAAAAATCCGAAAAACTTCCTTCTCTAATGGCTTTTCTTATATTTTCCATCAATTTAGCTAAAAAGTAAACATTATGATAGCTTAATAACCTGGAAGCCAGAATTTCTTCCGCTTTTATAAGGTGCCTAAGATAAGCCCGACTGTAATTACGACAGACGTAACATCCGCACTCTCTATCCAGAGGGGAAAAATCATCAGCAAATGTAGCATTGCGCACAGTTATTTTCCCTTCTATCGTATATGCAGTTCCATGCCGGGCAAGACGGGTAGGTAGTACACAATCAAACATATCCACACCCCTTTTGACCCCCTCCAGCAAATCCTCAGGAGTACCAACCCCCATCAAATAACGCGGTTTGGCTGCAGGTAACAAGCTATGCATTAGTTCTAATATAGTATACATATCTTCTTTGGGTTCGCCAACACTTAATCCCCCAATAGCATAACCAGGAAAATCCAGTTCCAGCAAATCCCGAGCGCTTTTCTCCCTAAGTTCAGGGAATACATTACCTTGAACAATTCCAAACAGGCTTTGATTCTCCCGTTTATGGACCTTATGACAACGCCTGGCCCATAAGCTAGTTCTTTCTACGGCTCTTTCCGCCTCTGCAAAAGTACAGGGATAAGGTGCACACTCATCAAAGCACATTGCAATATCAGCACCAAGTTTCTGTTCAATTTCCATAACCTTCTCGGGAGTTAAAAAGTGCACCGAACCATCGATATGAGAGTTAAAATAAACCCCATCATCATTAATCCGCCTTAATTTAGCCAAACTAAAAACCTGAAAGCCGCCACTATCAGTTAAAATATTACGCTTCCAGTTCATAAAGTGATGCAATCCGCCAGCTTTTTCGACCAAATCCTCGCCGGGGCGCAAATAGAGATGATAAGTATTAGATAGTATTATATCAATCCCTATCTCATACAAGTCCTCTGGAGTTAGGGATTTAACGGTAGCTTGAGTTCCCACCGGCATAAAAACCGGGGTATCTATAGTCCCGTGATCGGTTGTTATCCTGCCCAGCCGGGCCGCACTTTCACTATCTCGTTTAAGAATTTCAAACTTAAACATTCACAACTTCCTTTATTTGATTTTAGAAATAGACACCTAAGGCACCACTGATGTTCGCTACGCTCACCATTAAGGTTGCTGGCCCTACGGGCGCGCAGATTAACATATTTTTTATTTGACACTGAACAACACTGAATAGTATGAATTACACTGATTCTTTATTTGGGGTTGAATTAATAATTAAGAATTAAAAATTAAGAATTATTGTAGAAATACTCTGTATTTCTTTTATTTTCATCGTTAATAAATAATGTTTATTTTCCTTAAAATTCCGCGGGTCCCGCGTCTAATTATTTAACCTCATGCATATTTATTTCTTTTTGCAGTCGAATCATTATACAAGTTGAAAATAAAGAATCTGTGTTAATCTGTGTGCCCGGAGGGCCAGTGTTATCTGTGTCAATTCTAGATTATTAACATGGCATCGCCATAGCTAAAAAACCGATACTCTTGAGCAATGGCATGGTGGTAGGCGGCCATAGTATTATCATAGCCGGCAAAAGCCGCTACCAGCATTATTAAGGATGAACCCGGAAGATGAAAATTAGTCAGTATCCGGTCTACTGCTTTTAACTCATAGCCTGGATAGATAAATTTGTTGGTATGACCTGCACCGGCTACAAAACCCTGGCTGCTGTTATACACGGTTTCCAAAGTCCTGACAACTGTTGTACCAACAGCAATGATATTTTTACCGGCAGAACGGGTTTGATTTAGTAATGCTGCCGTATTTTCATCAATTTTATAGTATTCATAATGCATTTCATGTTGTCTTATATCTTCGCTGCTTACCGGGCGGAAGGTACCTAAGCCAACATGTAACAATATATAAGCTAGATTTACGCCCTTATCCCTGATTTTGCCAAGCAGACTTTCCGTGAAGTGCAAGCCAGCCGTAGGAGCAGCAGCCGAACCTTCTTCCCGAGCATATACTGTCTGATACCGGATATTATCTAATTCCTCAGCCGGGCGGTTGATATAAGGGGGCAAAGGCATTTTTCCCACTTTATCAATAAACGCTAATACGTCAGGGCAATTAATAAACTTAAGGAGTCGGCCTCCGGCCAGGTCAAGTTCCTCAATAATTTCCGCCTCTACCCCTGAGCCGCCATCAAGAAGCACCCGGCTCCCTGCTTTGAGACGTTTTGCTGGTCTAACTAGAGCTTCCCACTCAGCTCCTCTCGATTTTAGCAGTAAAATTTCCACTCTGGCTCCGCTATCCTTGTAACCATAAAGCCGGGCAGGGATAACCTTGGTGTTATTTAGGACCATAGTATCTCCGGCCTCAAGATAGTCAATTATATCGGTAAAAATATGGTCAATCATTTTTCCATTATGGCGATTAAGAACTAAGAGCCGCGACCTATCCCGAGGTTCAACGGGATACTGGGCAATCAACTGCGCAGGTAGGTCAAATTGATAACTTTTAAGGTCATATAGATTTTTGTTGTTGTTTTTCACGATAATTTAACGCCTGCCAATCAAATTTAGGATTAAGGTAAGGAGGATGCTTATAATAAGACAGGATACAATAGGAAAGTAAAAGCTAAAGTTACCTTTCTTTATATAGATATCACCCGGTATTTTAAGCCCCAAAGCGCCTAAACGTGCTATACCATAAAAAATAACACCAGCGGCAATGATTAATATTCCCATTCCTATCAATATTTTGGCCATTGCTTCCAGGTTCATATCAATCACCCCGTCCTTTGCCAAATACTTCTTTCACTAGATCATGAGGTGCGTAGCGTTCCATTTCACTATAAAGGCAACCACAATATTGTTGACGATACAGTCCCATTGCTATTGACCTTAATACCGTCTCTTTAAATCCCTCGCGAAAGTCGCGATATAAAAAGGGTACTCCATATTTTGCTCCCATGGCCTCCCCTACTTCCTTAATAAGTTGGTGTTTCTGGTATTTGCTAACCAGCAGGGTAGTGGTAAAATAATTAAATTTGCCTTTTTTGGCAATATGGGCTGCTTGTTCTAATCTCAGACGGTAGCAGAATAGGCAACGTTGACTTTCCCGGTAGGATATGTTTTGAAAATATTCTACCGGGTTATATTTTTCATCATAAATAACCTTTAATTCTGTTTGCCGGGCATATTCTTCTAATCCTTCCCGCCGCTTCAGGTACTCAGTAAAAGGATGAATATTAGGATTAAAAAAATAACCCATAAGCTCATAACCTTCGTCCCGCAAAGCTGGCACTGGATAAGTGGCACAAGGTCCACAGCATATATGAAGGAGTACTTTAGACATAAAAACACCTACTAAAGAATTAAAAATTATGAATAAAAATTAAGAATTATTGTAGAAATGCTCCGCATTTCTTTTAATTTCATTATTAAATAATTAAATAATAATGTTTATTGTCTTTATGTTCCGCGTCTATTCCCCTATTTCCTCGAATAGGCTGTTTTCAATGCTTTTGTTTACCGTATAGCCCAGGTGGCGGTAGGCGTGTTCGGTAGCGATTCTTCCCCGGGGGGTTTTTTGGATAAACCCTAATTTCAATAAATAAGGCTCGTATACATCTGTTATGGTATCTGCTTCCTCAGATACTGCAGCAGCCAAGGTCTCTAACCCCACCGGTCCCCCGCCAAATTTTTTGATAATAGCTTCCAATATTAAGCGATCCATGGTATCGAGTCCATGGGCATCAATTTCCATCAATTCCAAAGCCTTGTTAGCAACATCAGCATTAATTATACCATCTGCCCGTACCAGAGCAAAATCGCTTACCCTTTTTAAAAGCCGGTTGGCTATTCGGGGTGTTCCGCGCGAGCGTTGGCCTATAGCCCTAGCTCCAGCTTCATCGATTGTCAAATTGAGAATCCCGGCTGATCTAATTATAATTTTGCTCAAATCCTCTACAGAATAAAAATCCAGACGACAGTTTATCCCAAACCTATCTCTTAAGGGTGAGGTCAATAACCCTGGTCTGGTAGTTGCACCTATTAGAGTGAAAGGAGGTAGGTCCAGCCTTAAAGTGCGAGCACCTGGGCCTTTACCTATTATTATGTCTATGGCAAAATCTTCCATAGCCGGGTACATAATTTCTTCCACACTGCGATTTAGGCGATGAATTTCATCAATAAAAAGTATTTCTCCCGCTTCCAGATTAGTAAGTATAGCAGCAAGGTCACCGGGACGCTCAATAGCCGGGCCCGAAGTTTTGCGGATGGGTTTGCCCAGCTCAGACGCTATAATACTGGCCAGGGTTGTCTTACCCAAGCCCGGAGGCCCGCTTAGCAGCACATGATCGAGGCTTTCCCCTCTCCCCCGAGCTGCTTCAATAAATATGCTAATATTCTCTTTTACTTTGTCCTGCCCTATGTAATCTGCCAGCCTAAGCGGCCGGATTGAGGTCTCGGCACTGTCATCTTCTTCCTGCCAGTGTGAAGATATTAACCTGTCCTTTTGCACCTAAGGTTACCTCCATCTTATTTCTTCATCCCTTGAGCCCGGGCTTTAAGTATCTTTTTCAGCTTGTCTTCCACATTGCCATTAAGCTCCCCGTGGGCTTGTAACTGCATAACTAGTGGATATATTTCGCTGCGTCCGTATCCCAAAGTTTCCAAAGCTTCTAAAACATCGTCTAAGCTGTTATCTTCGTTATTAGGTAAACTTGTTAGTTGTTCACTTTCAATTTTATCCTTTAGCTCAAAGATTAACCGGCTGGCAGTCTTTTTCCCAATACCAGGTACTTTCACCAGAAGTTTTTCATCCTGACTGATTATAGCCTGGTAGAAACTCTGAGGATCAATAAAATCTAAAATATTAAGCGCCCCTTTGGCTCCCATACCGGAAATACCAAGGAGCCGGCGGAATAATTTGAGTTCTTCCCTTTCCAAAAAACCATATAATTTAAACTCATTTTCCAAGACCTGAAGATGAGTATGTAAGAATACACTCTGGCCCAGGGCCGGTAATCTGGTAACAGCCCGGGGATACATAATTATTTCGTACCCTATTCCATTTACATCTATTACTGCAATATCATCTCTTTTTTCTTTTATTAAGCCTCTAACAAATGCGATCATTTATTATCATCCTTTATTAGCCGGGTAAAACGATAGGAATGTAAACAACATATGGCAATAGCTAAAGCATCGGCTGCATCATCCGGCCGGGGAATTTCTGAAATTTTTAAGATTCGCTGCACCATTAGCTGCACCTGTCTCTTATCAGCATTGCCGTAACCGACCACGGATTGTTTAACCTGTAAGGGAGTATACTCCGCTACCGGCAAACCTGCCTCGGCAGCAGTCATTAGAACTACACCCCGACTTTGGGCTACACTTATCACGGTTTTGCTATTGCGATTATAGAATAATTCTTCAACTGCTACTATTTGCGGTTGATATTCCTGTAAGAGACTTCCTAATTCAAGCTTGATTTTGTAAAGACGATCAGCCATGTTTAGGCTTGGCGAGGTCCTAATGGCACCATATTTCACCAGGTTTTCCTTGCCTGCTATATAATCTACAATACCATAACCAGTAATAGCAGTACCTGGATCAATCCCCAAAACCCTCATTCTCTTTCTCCTGCACTTTTTATAAATACTATCTGATTCGACTGCAAAAGCCTATTCAAATGCATAATAGTGAATACCAGGACTAAAGTAAGTGGGTTTTGAATTAAGAATTAAGAATTAAAAATTAAGAATTATTCTAGAAATACTCTGTATTTCTTTTTATCTCACCATAAAATAATACTATTTTTTCCCTTAGACTTCCGCGGGTTCCGCGTCTAATTATTCACCTTATGCATATTTATTACTTTGGCAGTAGAATCTATATTATATATTAAGGGAAAAAGCGCATAACTGCCAGACACAAGTAGGGGCGGTTGTTGTTAGACAACAACCGCCCCTAGTTAAAATCACATGATTTACAAGAATTCATCGAAGTTTTCCAGGGCATCGTTTAAAGTCGCACGGTCTTGGAATTCAAACTTTCCGTTTCTGATATCTTCCTGAACTGAAGCCGGGAGTAAATCCATTGGAATTTCGGTAACTCTTTCCAGCACTTCCTCCTCTTCTGTTCCCCGATAAATGGCAACCATGCCCTTATATTCTTTTAAGCGGTACCTATTTTTGTCCGCTGGACAATAATCGTTAACTTGCTGATAAATTACTAGACTCTGACCTTGCCAGCTAATGCGATAACCATCCTTAATACCATAGCTGCGGCGGATATCTTCAAGATCTTTACCCACTAGTTCAGATGCTCTATTAAAACTGGAAGCTACTTTATGCCCGCATTTTAAGTATTCTATTTGGTAATCAATATGCGTGTTGGGGTTAACTAGTTTAGCCTGGTCAACCGTTTCGATTATCGGTTTTTTCTCAGTGCTAATTTTATTAATATCATTGTTGAAGATATAACCCGTTACTATTCCGGCAAAAATTATAATAACAGCAATAAATATTAGTATGTTCCTGCTTTTCATGACCAGTCACCTCTTTAGCTATTATTTCCAGTTAATCCCCAACCTATACTCAAAACTCAGAAAAATCCCTATATAAAAAAGAGGCTATCCCAAAAAGGATAACCTCTACTTTTTATTCCGCTTCCCTGTATTCCTCTTTATCTTTACTATAGCGGAAACTTAAGTTTCCGCTACACCTAATGATTACATTTGATTATTGTTTTGCAAGAGGGCGGGCATGGAAACCCGCCCCTATAGTACTCCCATGCTCAAGTGACGGTTCTAAATATTTATGAATTCAAACTCAGTTTTGCTGTGAACCCAAATGTTAAATAACAGCGTAAATCATAAGATTCAGCGTCCTTCAGCGTCAAAGAATCAGTGTAAATCAGTGCGCCCAAAGGGCCTGCTGTCTTAATAGTAACCGGAGGGACCATCAGCGCCCCCTTTGTGGGGGTGTAATCTGTGTCATTTTACTGCATTTGTTCCATGACTTCATCGCTTAGAGACATATTAGTGTAAACATTTTGTACATCATCATGGTCCTCTAGTAAATCAATAAGTTTTATTATTTTCGCTGCTGTTTCGGGGTCGTTAATTTCTACTGTGTTTTGGGGCAACATAACAATATCTGCATCTTCTAAATTAATATTCTGCGCTTCCAATCCTTCCTTGATTTCCATAAAGGCTTCCGGAGTAGTTATGATTTCATAGCTTTCTTCATCTTCACGGACATCATCAGCACCAAGATCAAGGGCTGTCATCATTAATTCTTCCTCATCTATTGCCAGAGCATTTTTATTAATAGTTATTAAACCCGATCGTTTAAACATCCAGGCTACGCAACCGCTTTCCCCTAAGTTCCCATTATTTTTAGCGAAAAGGTGCCGTATTTCTGAAGCGGTACGGTTACGATTGTCGGTAGCAATAGATAACATTATAGCAACCCCTCCAGGAGCATAACCTTCATATAATATCTCCTCTAAAGCTTCACTTTCTCCTTCGCCAGTGCCTTTATTTATAGCCCGGGTAATATTTTCATTGGGCATGTTAATAGCTTTAGCTTTTTGAATAGCAAGTTTTAGCTTGGGATTTGCTTCCGGGTCCCCGCTTCCGCCTGTTTTAACGGCAATGGTTATTTCCTTAGCTATTTTAGTAAATTCTTTTCCTTTTTTCTCATCGGCTTTGCCTTTTTTGTGTTTAATATTAGCCCATTTTGAGTGTCCTGCCATACCTGTACCTCCCTTAACTGTTTACCATAATCCCGGAATCATCCTCTTGCTCTGCTCCATATACTTCCGGTACGGTTTTCCCAGATGGTTTAGTAAAAAATCTTCCTCTATTTTAATACGATATAATACAGCTGGCAAAACCGTAAATAACATAATTATCAGTGCTCCCCAGGAGCTAAAAATCAGGGAAATAGCTATCACATTAAGGATTGCACTAAGGTACATAGGATGTCTTATACTGCTATAAATACCATCAGTAATGAGAGTGTGTTCCTTATAGATTGCCACCCTAGGGTTAAAATAAGGTCCCAGAGCGGTAATGGCTTTATAGCGAATAACAGAATTGAGAATAAAAATAACAAAACCAGCAATTATTATACCAGGCTCCAATATTTCCATTCTACTGAAGTGATAATCAGTAAAATCAATCAAAGCATAAAATAATACCAATAGAGACGAAAACTGCATATAAGCATAAGATCGCCGATCCCCATCTTCTTCTACATGGGTATGAGGAATTTGATATATTTTGGTCTCAATAATAGACCAGGTTAAAAAAACAGCAAAAAAAGCCATGATCACACAAAAATCAAATAAAGGCAGTGTATGCCAGGCTATATAGCTTATATAAACGAAGATGATTATTGATAATATCATACGGATAAGCACATTTCTCTTTCTGCTGTTCAAAGGAGTCATTCCTCCCAAGTAGTTAGTAATTACGTAAGGCTTCCGGAATTAAGGCAATCGGGGGCACCTGCCGTTTATGCTCGCTATTTTTAATTAACCTTTCAATACGTTCTATTACTTCGGGGCTTCCCTGGCCATATTCAAGATAATTATCCAATTCCTCATATGTTATGCCCATTTCTTCTTCATCAGTTTGACCTGCCCATAATCCTCCTGAAGGCGGTTTATTAATAATAGAGGGAGGTACCTGTAGATAATGGGCTAGTTCAAACACTTCCTTTTTTAATAAGTCACCCAGTACTTGTATATCCACCCCGCTATCCCCATATTTGGTGGTATAACCTACGCTTATTTCACTCTTATTACTGGTACCCAGAACCAAATAATTCCTGGCCTGGGCAGAATAATATAGAGTCATCATTCGCAAACGCGGCTTTAAATTTGCCCTTAACAAACGAGCTTTGTTCCCTTCCAGCTTAATAAAAGACTCATAATGGGTTACCAGCAGTTGGTATGCATTATCCAGATCAACTACCCGGTAACGTATGTTAAACTTTTCCAAGAGCAACTGACTGTCAACCAGATCGTCTGTACTACTTTCACAAGGCAATATCAATGCCAGGCAATTTTCAGGGAAGGCTTTTTTAGCTAGGATTACTGCAACAGCCGAGTCAACTCCTCCGCTAACCCCTACAACCACGCCTGATGCACCAGCATTTTTGACCTTTTCTTGTAACCATGTAACAAGATAATCAACAACGGCTTGACAGTTCATGGCTTACCCCCTCTAATTAATCATTAACCCAAATGGCTCCTTTTGGGTAATTAGCAAGTGTTCAATAGCTTTATTGAAACCGGGTTTTTCTATCAAATAAAGTTTAAATTCAACACCTGAGAAACAAATCCTGCAGCAAATTCTTGAAATTCATCAACAACAGCCTTTTTACTACAAAAGGACTAAACCTGCTGGTTCTACCTGCTACTATCATAATATCCGGGGGTTACTGGTTCAATATGTGCCAACACTTTTATCTGTCTGCATTTTTTGTCTTCCCTGTTATTGGTTCGATTTCTATGGCTCCCCAGGTTGCCATCTTATCGTTTTTTATGCATAACAAACCGGTTACCCCACTAATAGTCTTCACATAATCAATAGCTTTAATTAAATCACTTTCGTGCTGTATACGGTTAGCAGCCGCCGTAGCAACAGCATCAGCTAGAGCACCTTCACTTGCTTTTACTACCACTGCATCAGCATAGCCCAAACTTAGACTTGGTCCTACCGTTCCCGAAGAGGTACAAATACTCAAAGGACTCTCTTCGGGGTTAATCCTAATAGCTATCCTATAGCTAAAAGGTGAATTCCCGGCAAATACTGCAACTCGCCGCGGACGTAATGTTTTTATGTATATGTCGCCACCATTCTCTACAATGTATTCCTGACATCGGGGGGTTAAAACTTCTCCTACAGCCTGGGCTATGGCCCCAGCAACAGCAGCCATAGGCCCTACTCCTGCCCTGACTGCAGCCCAAGCCATTTTTGCGGCAATATCCGGTGCCCCGGGCAAAAGATTAATAGGTACCAATGAGGTTAAAAACTCTTCATGTATCTTAATATAGTTTTCCAGCTGTTGTCGCCGTTGTTGCAACTCTTGCCTGCATAAGGGGATAAGGCTATCGGAATAACTGGATAAATCTACCCCGATAGCCAAATCGCTCTGCTCTATCTTGATACCAAAGTAATGCATATCAGCAGCGTTGTGTAAGGCTCGATAAGCGCGTTTGACATATTCCTGCTTTTTATCCATAATTTAAACCGCTTCCTTTACTTCAAAATACAATTTTATAGCCCGAGTAGGACAGCAATCTAAACACATACCACAGATAACACATTTCGAGTTATCAAAAGAAACCATCATAGTATCACGATTTAGGCTTAAAGCTTGAGTTGGGCAAAATGAAGGACAAGCGCCACATTGGATACAGGTTTCCTCGCTCCATATTACCGTTTCACTTAAGGGTTCAACCCGAACCCCTAAATGTTTCAGATAATCTATTCCTTCTTTATATTCTTCCCGGCTTCCTTCCAGCTCCACCACCAAATAACCTTCTTTTTGGGGATTGATATCGGCTTTTAAAATATTTATTATCAGGTCGAATTTTTTTACCAATTGATAAATCATGGGCTGCTCCGACTGAGCTGCAGAAAAATAGCATACTACGCGGTTTTTCATCTTATTCTCTCCTTACCTAATTATTACCGCCATTCGGTTTACGTTCAGGTATAGATTTAAACTCTATATTAGCATCTGCCGAAGGCAATGCAGCTACCGGTTTACTTAGCTCAAATTTTCCTTTTTGTATCCAATCTTTAAGGATAGCCGCAATCTTTCGTGCTCTATAGATACTAGACTGAGGTGTAGTAATAACCTCTTTGCCCCTGATAGTAATTTTTCCTGACTTTAATTCTTTAAAATTAGCCAAACCTAAATCAATATCTTTTTTATAAGGATAGCCTTCACTATAATCAACTATCGGGCAATAGATATCTTCATCTTTTACCGAGGCATAGTAGAGGATTTCTTCATCCAATATAGGTATTGGTATGCCTATACCTACTGCAATAGTGGATCCATAACCAATATAACTTAAACCTACCAGCCAATCTGGATCCATTTGCTTTAAATCACCTATTACCGCCAGGGTGCCTGCGGTAGTCAAGGGAACACCATTTTCCCCTCTTATTACATTGGGGTGGTGCTGGGTTCCATTCCAGGCCACGTAACCTATACCTCCGCCCAGGAATATCTTGGTACCCACACCTATAGTTTTATAATAGGGATCATTCAATAAGGGGCTTAATTGCCCGGAAGTTGAATAGCTGGCATTACCTAGATGAGGTTTTAAGATCCCCATATAGGTGTACAAAGTACGGCCACTTAAATTTACCGCACAGTTATAGTTTTGATAAGCATTACGCGGGTTAAACATTATAGCCTCATTAATATCTTCGAGCCTTATAATAGTTTCAACCCTTTTATTGGGATAACAGTCAGTTCCGTAGCCTATAGCCTCTAATTTAATTTCCTTACCTGCCACTAAATCATGAATAACATGGCCGCCGCCATAACTAAAACGCCCCGGAAAAACTTTATTTTCCGGATCATTTTCCGGCAACTGAGCTGCGCCCAAATAGGCATCTACTGCCGCTATACCAGTATAGGCTTCAACTCCGTTAAGCCATACTTTTTTCATCTTAATTCTTGGATTGGAATGTCCGAAATTCAGGAAAACTCCTGATGAACACATAGGACCAAAAGTACCCGTTGTAACCACATCTATTTCTTGGGCTGCCTTTTTCATGCCTTTTTCAGCAACGATGTCAATAACTTCCTCAGCAGTGACTACCACCGCTTTTCCCTGTTTTATCTTTTCATTAATTTCTTCGTAAGTTTTCTGATTTGACATTTTAATTCTCCTCCCTAAGACCAAGTAACTTCTGAGCGGCCAGTACTGCTGCTCGGGCATCTTCAGCATAGGCATCAGCTCCTATGCTATCTGCATATTCCGCAGTTAACACTGCTCCCCCCACCATGATTTTACACTTCATACCTCGGGCTTTAACCTGTTCAATGACCCTTTTCATGGCCGGCATAGTAGTGGTCATCAAAGCACTAAGTCCAATAATATCTGCGTTCTCCTGTAAGGCAGTATCGATGATTACTTCCGCTTTTACATCCTTACCCAGGTCAACTACCTTAAAACCGTAATTCTCAAGCATAATAGACACAATATTTTTACCAATATCATGTATATCGCCTTCAACCGTAGCTATTACAATGGTGCCTTTGTCGGAATCAGACTCTTGGCTTAATAATGGCTTAACTATATTAATGGCCTTTTTCATAGCCTCGGCCGACATCATTAACTGAGGTAAAAAATATTGTTTGCGGTCATACAATTCCCCGGCTGCTTCAATTCCCGGTATTAAGCCTTCATTAATTATAGTCAAAGGATCCAGTTGTTCTTCATTGAGAGCTTGCTCTAATAATTTAACAATTCCTTCTTGGTTGCCCTCTAAAACAGCAGTCTTTAACTGGTGATAGACAGACATATCTTTCTCCTGGGGGATAGAAGCTTTATCTGATTCTTCCTTTTCTATTTTAATCGAAGCAGAAATTAAGTCCGGAATATTACATGTATTGCAAATGCTGTGCCTGGGTTTACTTCCACCTCCATTCGAACCTGCCTTATAATCCTTATATTTATTAATAAAAGCGAAACAATTATTATCTCGATTTAATAATACCGCCGCAGCCATTATAGTATCATTTATCCTTTCGTCAAAGGGATTAATTATGGGCAGATCCAAACCTGCTGCCAAAGCCATAGCCAGGTACGTGGAATTAAGTATTTCCCGGGCGGGAAGGCCATGGGAAACATTGCTTATCCCTAACACGGTAGCTACTTTAAGCTCAGCTTTTACCTGGCGCAGAGCAGTAATTGTCTCCATAACCTGGCTTTGTTCGGCACTGGCGGTTTTAACCAGGCAATCAATATAGATATCCTCTTCACGCAAACCGTATTCTTTAGCCTTGTTATAGATTTTGCGAGCAATTGCTACCCGATCCGAAGCCTTATCAGGTATTCCCTTTTCATCCATGCAAAGGCCCAGTACAGCCGCACCATATTTTTGAGCTAGAGGCAGAATAACATCTAAATTCCGCTCTTTGCCGGTGGTTGAATTTATTAAAGGTCTCCCTACGAAATTTTTTAAAGCCTCTTCTATGGCAGCAGCATTAGTAGAATCTATAGAAATAGGAACATCTACCGCCGCCTGCACCGAAGTAACCGCCTTCTTCATAGCCTGAGATTCATCTATTCCCGGTACCCCCATATTTATATCCAATACCGGCGCTCCTTTAAGCACCTGTTTGCGAGCTTCTTCCACCACCATTTGCATATGCCCATTTTTAATATCTTCAGCCAACTTTTTGCGGGCAGTAGGATTTATTCGTTCCCCGATATAGGCTAACTTCTGCTCGCTTCCTATGAGAACATGCTGGCTGCGGGAAGTAAGAGCGAAAACTTTGCGAGATGACCGGCCTAATGCAGGTACTCCTCGTAGGACACCGGCTATAGCCTTAATATGTTGCGGGGTAGTGCCACAGCAGCCACCAATTATTCCAGCACCGGCATCACGCAGACGCAGTGCATATTCGGCCATTTCTTCCGGGGTATCCGGGAAAACAGTCTCATCATTAATTAACCTGGGTAACCCAGCATTGGGTTCTACGGAAAGATAAACACTGGCATAACGACTCATTTTTTCTATTATCGGCAATAACTCCCTGGCGCCCCCGGAACAGTTGGCACCAATGGCTAATGGTTGCAAAGCCTCCAGGGTGAGTAATGCGGTAACAGGATCAGTCCCCATCATAGTTCGGCCATCAGTTTCAAAACTTAAATAGACAATTACCGGCAAACGGGTATTCTGCCGTGCAGCTATGAGTGCAATTCTAGCCTCACCCAGATCAGTCATGGTTTCAATAGAGATTAGGTCGGCACCTGCTTTTTCGCAAGCTATTACTTGTTCGCTAAAGGCTTCATATAAGTGGTCAAAAGTCATATCCCCCATGGGCTCCAGCAGTTTTCCACTGGGGCCAATAGAAGCTGCTACCAAGGCGTAGTTTCCCGCACTTTGGCGGGCTATTTTAACCGCTTCAGCGTTTATTTCCTCGACCCGATCACCAAGACCGTACTCCGCTAATTTAAAGCGGTTTGCGCCAAAGGTGTTAGTTTCAATTATATCGGCGCCTGCTTCAATATATTGCTGGTGTATACTGCTTAACATTCGGGGATGCTCAATGCCAAAAAGTTCAGGACACTGCCCGGGCATCATACCTTGCTGTTGCAGCATAGTGCCCATAGCACCATCCATTATTAATACTTTTTTCCTAAGTAAATCCAATAAATCAGGTTTCATAAATAAATCTCCCCCTTGTTAAACAGTTCTTTATATTTTAAAAGCCCCTCAATGAGGGGCTATAAAATCAAACCTCTCATCTTACAGGCTAAACCTGCAGGAATTGGCACCATACCTAATATTAGGCGGTTGCCGGGTTTCATTGGGCCAGTCCCTCCACCTCTCTGGATAAGAGTTTCTATTATATTATATTTTTAATAGTGCATAAACTCTTAATAAAAAATAATATAAGAAAAATACTGCTAAATATATAAATTTGATTCTACAATACCAAGCCTAAAGTCAGTAAGTTCTGAATTACTAATTAAGAATTAAAAATCAAGAATTATTGCTGATATACTCCGTATTTCTTTTTTTTCATTACTTTTGAAAAATTTTAATTCCTTAAATTGCCACTGCTATTCAGATCCTTTTTTTTCTTCGGCTGAGGTTGCTTTAGCTACCTGAGGCTCAGTGGAAGAGGACGGTTTACTGTCTAATAAATTATCCATTTTAATAGCATCCTGAAATTCTTTTTTTACTCCCATGGACGTTTTTTTAAACTCATTTATTGCTTTACCCATTGATTTGGCAACTTCGGGAAGTTTGCCGGGGCCTACAACAATTAAAGCAATTATCAAAATAAATACCAATTCCCAAGGTCCGATATTACCAATAAACCCCAACATGTTTTTTCCTCCTTCCCTCTGTAACGAGTTTATCACTTTTTACATTTTACTTTGCTTTAGCCATAAGTTCAATCTCTTTCCTAATAAAAGCTCTTTATAAAACAATAGACCAGTACAATACTGATCTATTGGCATATACATTATGTGTTTTGTGTTCAAATGCTTATACTAACGTAGTTCTGTAGGAATAAAAGCATCTATCAGCCCAATAACAAAAGCGGCTAATAAACTCCCCAATATCGATACTGACAGGTAATTGGGTACAATAAACTGAGCCAGGTAAATAACTATAGCTGCGGTGATAAACCCAACTATTCCCCGGGAACGAGGAGAAATTTTGTCACCCAGTATACTCTCCACAATGTATCCTAAGACAGCAATTACTACCGCTGCGATTAACGCACCTATGAAACCGGATACCGTTATTCCTGGGAGTAAATAGCCTATTACTAACAGGACCAAAGCGGATACAATGAAACGCACAATTGTTCCTAACATTAATAAAAACTCCTTTCTTTAGAAAAATATTTTCATGTTTATGATGCCATCTTAGCTGCTCAACTATTCAATGTTCACCTAAACAGAAGAGATTTTTTTAAATTTTCTAAGGTAATATTGCGAATAAAAATAAAGGTTTCCTGATATTGTCACTCCACAAAGCAACCTGGAGATAAACTCAATATCTGGAAACCTATTAGGCATTTTCAATCCTTCTATTTTTCTACCCTTGACATCAATACTACGCGCTCCACATGGGCTCGAGTTAATGGAATTAATGTCTGGGGCTGGTTTTAACCTTGGGTTCATGGGAACATATCAATAGGTTTTTTGTTGTATTTTTGGCTTTGTTGTGCTGTACTCATTAAGTTCTGCGAGCACCGTTCCGTCGGCAAATTGCGCTTCGCTTGCAAGTACGCAAGCAGCACCCGGCACAAAGGGCTAGGTTAAGGCCCTCGGGCCAACTTAGCAATAGCTGCTGAAAACTCTGCGAAGGAGTTCAGAGCAAAATTCTTATCGCTTATTTAAACGGCGCTTGCGCTGATCAAACATCTCTTTGATTGTCCAGAGATTTAAAAAGGCGTTGTATCCCCACCACATGGATAAGGCTTCGCTGGAACTGCGCCACGATAAATATAGGCTCAGCAGTCCAATAACAAGGAAGACCAGCCATGGCCATACCCCTAAACGTTCCTCCAGCTTCACTACCAGTACATGATATAATCCTATAGTAACCAATACATATAAGCCGAATACTATTCCTAGATACAATAGTTTCACCCCTGCAGCTGAGCAATTTAACTTTTTTAGAAAAGTAGACCTATAAACAGCTGGTTGAGACTCGTTTCTTAAACTGGCTGAACGGACTTATATATTATTAATAATATTATTAATAATGGCAACTATTTTCTTGCTATGTCCTCGTTCTTCGTAAAGCAAATCCTCGATATACTCTTGGAGTGCTAGATTGGATTGAGACAGAAAAACTTTACCAGCAGAGAGGTTGCTTTGCCTTCCTGCGCCATCCCCACCCCATCGGTTCTGATGCATAACTAAACTGTTCCCAAAGCAACTTTCAAACTGGGCCCATGGCCACATCTTTTCTCTCCTGACAGAACCTAACTTTGACACTCCCCAGCTGTTTTGGGTAAAAAAGAGTAAGCCGGAAAGTTAATTACTAGGATGCGAAAAAAGAAACCAAAGAAAGAAGGGGAGATATTGAAGAAAATTTCGTTTTTTCTTGCAATACTTATGATAACTATCTTAATCTGTCCCGCAACGGCTCAAGCAGATGTGTATAAGAACTTTCAACAGTTAAAAGCTCACCAGGATATTAATGTTGACTATCGCATCAGTTATTACGACGGTCCCTCATCTACCGCAGTTATTGCCATTCATGGCGGTAAGATCGAGAAAGGTACCAGTGAACTGACAAAAGAAGTGGCTAAAATATCCGGTTCCGACTGGTATTCATTCGAAGGCATCAAGAAAGGCAACAACAGCGTTTTGCATATAACTTCCACCCGTTTTGACGAGCCCATCGGCAAAGACCTGGTGGCTAAGTCGAAAAAAACCTTATCCATACACGGCTGCATGCGCTCCAATAAGATTACCTATGTAGGCGGTCGGGACAAGCAGTTGGTTGCAAAAGTTAAAGCAAGTTTGAAAAAAGCCGGATTCAGAGTTGGTTCGGGACCGGATCGCTTAAACGGAGACAGCAAATACAATATCTGCAACGAAAATGCTATTAACAAAGGGGTCCAACTGGAAATCTCTACAGCTCAGCGCAAGGCGTTTTTCAGCGGAGGAGAGAAAACTAAGACTTTCTATCGTTATGCCGAAGCACTGGCCGAGGCATTACAGTAAGATTAGTTATAACGCAAACCGGCCTGTCAAAAGCCGTAGCACTCAACCTACGGCTTTTGCTTCTATTGGTGGTTAAGACATTTTTGATCACCTTGGCTCCAGTCTGTTACTGCAACTACCCATCAGGCCCTAATCCTCTTTTTCATTATTCCATCCTACCACGCCGAACCAGAAATAAATAAATTTTTCCATAATGTTTGTTTAGGAGGCTATAGATCAGTATCCGTATTAATTTCTAAACAGCAGGAAGGATAATAACCGGCCACAGACGAAATAAAATACCTGCCAAAAATATTAATAAAATAATTTAAGGAGATTATTAGTGGAAAAGATTATTCAGCGTATTCAAGAAGAAACCAACCTATCCTACCGACAGATCAATTCAGTAATTAATCTGCTCGAGGATGGCAATACCATCCCTTTCATCGCCCGCTACCGCAAAGAGGTCACCGGGAACCTGGATGAGAATACTCTGCGGCTTATCGAAGAACGATTGCAATATTATCGTCACTTAGAGCAGCGCAAAGCAGAAATTACGCGTCTCATCGAGGAGCAGGGTAAACTAACCCCACAACTACAAAACCAAATCGAGGCGGCCACTAAAATGGTAGAGTTGGATGATATTTACCTACCCTATCGCCCCAAGCGTAAAACCCGAGCCAGCACTGCCCGGGCCAGAGGACTGCAACCTCTGGCTGATCACTTGTGGTCCTTCCCGGCTGCCGGAGACCCAATACAGGAGGCCACTGCCTATATAGGCGAAGAAATACCTGATGCCAGCGCAGCCCTGCAGGGAGCCATGGATATTGTAGCTGAGGAGATATCGGAAGATGCTGAGCTGCGAGGTTGGATAAGAAATTTTTCCCGCCACAGTGGAATCATAGTTGTGAAAGCCCGAGACAGTGAGGTTGATTCACCTTACCGTATGTATTATGACTACCAGGAACCAGTAGCAAAAATTCCACCGCATAGAATACTAGCCATTAACCGGGGCGAGCGCGAAGATATATTGAAAGTAAGCCTGGTGGTAGATCCTACTCCAGTGCTCGACTACTTGAAACACAGGTATTTGAAAGAAGGAGTAACTGCAACCTACATAGAACAAGCTATTCAGGATGGTTACCATCGCTTAATTAAACCCTCCATTGAGCGCGATTTGCGGAATGAATTAACGGAAAAGGCTGAGGCCCATGCTATCCAAATCTTTGCCCGCAATCTGCGCAGTTTATTGCTGCAGCCACCTGTGAAAGGGCAGATCGTATTGGGTATAGACCCGGCCTACCGTACCGGCTGTAAATGGGCCATTGTGGATGATACCGGTAAGGTGCTGGATATAGGAGTGGTTTATCCTACTCCGCCCCAGCGCAAGATCAAGGAAGCAGAAGAGATTCTCTCCGCAAAAATAAACCAATATAGAGTTACGGCCATTGCCATTGGCAATGGTACCGCCTCCCGGGAAACTGAGCAGTTCGTGGCGGCTATGATTCAAAAAAACGAACTGCCGGTAGCTTATACTATTGTCAGTGAAGCTGGGGCCAGTGTTTATTCGGCCTCCAAACTGGCAGCGCAAGAATTTCCTGATCTGGATGTATCCCAGCGCAGTGCTGTTTCCATAGCCCGGCGCATCCAGGATCCCTTGGCGGAACTGGTTAAAATTGAACCCAGATCTATTGGAGTGGGACAGTACCAGCACGACTTGCCTCCCAAAGAACTGAACGATAAACTGAAAACGGTGGTAGAATCCGCAGTGAATCAGGTGGGGGTTGATCTCAACAGCGCTTCGGCTCCCCTGCTATCTTATGTAGCCGGGGTTTCCGATACGGTAGCCCAAAACATTGTGAAATACCGTAACCAGGAAGGTAAATTCCGCAACCGCCAGCAGCTCCTAAAAGTCGCCCGGCTAGGTCCGGCTACATTTCAACAAGCAGCTGGTTTTCTGCGTATCTATGAGGGTGACAATCCTCTGGATAGCACTGCTATTCACCCGGAATCCTATGCTGTAGCCTTAAAGCTGCTGGACATGGCGGGAGCCAGTTCTGAGGATATTGGTAAACCGGTTATGTCTGCCCGGTTAAATGGTTTGAACCTTAAAGAGTTGGCGGCCAGGTTAGAAGTAGGGGAACCTACCCTGAAAGATGTAATCGAAGCTCTGCAAAAGCCCCATCGTGATCCCCGCGATGAACTGCCTCCCCCGTTATTCCGTACCGATGTGCTCAGCCTTGAGGATTTAAGTCCGGGTATGACTTTGCAGGGAACCGTCAGAAATGTAGTAGATTTCGGAGCTTTTGTCGATATTGGCATTAAAAATGATGGCCTGGTACACATATCTGAACTTGCCGACCTTTATGTGCGTCACCCCATGGAAGTGGTTTCGGTTGGGGATCAAGTTACGGTTAAAGTGCTGTCAATTGACCATGACCACGGTAAAGTTTCCCTGTCTATGAAAATGTAACTGAGGAGCAAGGGAACGTTGAATATGCTCAGCAAACCAGATCCATCAAGGTAACGGGGTTTTCAACAACCAGTAGCAAGCAAAAAAAGACAGGGGGACGGTTCTGCTGTCTGGTTAACGAGACAGCAGAACCGTCCCCCTGTCCTTATTCCCCCTGTCTTTACAATGCCGCGAGAAGCTCGAGGGTAAAAGCATTGACTGGTGGAGCATCGATTGTAATAGTAGCGATTTGTTCGTCAATTATGACCTTCAGGCCATCGGTTTTGTTAGTATTCATCCCCTACTATCCTATTTGCAGTTTTTTCTATTCAAATTCAATTGCTTAAATAATTATCCTCTTTTTGGTTTATTTATTGAATACCTGATGTTCTCAAAAAATTAATCCCCTGTCTGCTTTCAAGCTATTTGCCCTGCGCTTCGAATAAGATCAGTCTCTCCCAGCTAATAATAAGGTTAACCCAGCAAATAAAACTAACTCTGCTTCATGCATACTGCAGGCTAAGAATTCTCATATTAATATAATATGTGGCACAGAAAGGAGTTTGTTGTCAATGCGTCTTGAAATCGGTAATTTCCCTGTAAAAGACATTCGCTTCGGTGACCAAACCGAATACCAGCAGGGCATCCTGACTATTAACAAAAAAGAAGCCCTGGCGGTAGTCTATGAAGACGATCACATTATCGATGCTGACCTGGTGATCGCCCGACCCGGTGAGTCAGTGCGGATTACCCCGGTCAAGGAAGCTATTGAGCCGCGCTGCAAAGTATCAGGCGGAGTCATGTTTCCGGGCATGACCAATGACTTGATACGGGCCGGCCAGGGCAGAACCCACGCTCTGAAAGGTATGAGTCTTACCGTAGTGGGCAAGCACTGGGGCGGATTCCAAGACGGGGTAATCGACATGAGTGGGCCGGGAGCTGCCCACAGTTATTTTTCCCGTCTGATAAACCTGTGCCTGGTGGGAGATACGGATGAGGAATTTGAACGGCACGAGCAGCAGAAGAAAAACCGGGCTTTACGCTGGGCCGGTCACCGTCTGGCCGAGTATATCGGTAAATGTGTGGAAAACCTGACTCCTGAGGAAATTGAAGTTTATGACCTCCCATCTATTACCCAGCGTTCACCGGAAGTAATGGCTTTACCAGGAGTAATATATGTAATGCAGCTGGATTCCCAAATGGAGGAGATGGGTTACAATGCCCTGGTGTACGGTTGGGACTCTAATCACATGCTTCCGACTCTCATGCACCCCAATGAAGTTCTGGATGGTGCCATAGTGTCGGGAAGCTTCATGCCCAGTTCCTCCAAGTTCTCCACCTATGACCACCAGAATAACCCAACTATAAAGCGTCTTTTCCAGGAACATGGCAAGACTATCAATTTCCTGGGAGTTATCATGTCCAATCTAAACGTTAATTTGGTGGAAAAAACCCGTTCCGCTTTATTCGTGGCTCAGATCGCCAGCACTCTGGGAGCCCAGGGAGCCATTGTAGCTGAGGAAGGCTACGGCAATCCCGATGCTGACTTCATCCAATGCATAGCAGAATTGGAAAAAGCCGGGATCAAAACCGTGGGTATCACCAATGAATGCACCGGCCGCGACGGCAAATCCCAGCCTTTGGTGGCTCTGGACCGCCTGGCTGATGCTATTGTCTCCACCGGAAATGTTTCCGAGCTGTTAGATTTGCCGCCCATGGAAAAAGTAATCGGCGAACTGGAATCCCTGGCTCGTGACGGCAATTCCGGGGGCTGGGCAGAATCCGTCCGACCTGATGGCTCCATTATTATCGAGGACAATGCCATGTTCTGCGGCGATATGATCTGCGGATTTTCTACCAAGACGGTTAAGGAATACTAAGGGGGCGAAAAAGTTGAAAAAAGGTATTCTCTATATCAACCAATTTTTCGGGCAAATAGGCGGTGAAGAGCATGCCGACTTTGAACCAGTAATCCGGGAAGGTTTGGTAGGACCGGCGACAGCTTTAGATGCTGCCTTGTCCGATGTTACTATTACCCATACTATTATCTGCGGAGATAACTATATGGGCTCAAATACAGAAGAGGCCCTAATAAGAATTAGCGATTTCCTGCGGGACAAGGACTTTGACATTTTCTTTGCCGGTCCTGCTTTCCGGGCCGGACGTTATGGCATTGCCTGCGGCAATGTGTGCCAGATGGTCCAAGAACAGTTCAAGGTGCCGGTGGTTACTTCCATGAATGATGAGAACCCCGGTGTGGAAATGTTCCGCCAGAATATTTACATCCTCAAAGGCGGCAAAAGCGCTGCTGATATGCGCAAAGATATTAAAGCCATGGCACAGCTGGGCGAAAAATTAGCCAAGGGAGAACCCATAGGTTCAGCCCAGGATGAAGGCTACTTTGGCCGCGGAGAACGTCACCAGACCTTGTTGGAACCCCCTATACCTGCTTCGGACCGGGTAGTGGATATGCTCCTCAAGAAACTAAATAACCAGCCTTTCCAAACGGAGCTACCTATTCCCGAAGCGGACCGGGTTCCGATTGCTCCAGCTGTTAAAGACTTGAGCAAAGCTACCATAGCCTTTGTCACCTCCGGGGGTATAGTCCCTGCTGACAACCCGGACCGTATTCAGTCTGCTTCGGCTACCAGATGGGGACGTTACAATATTGCGCAATACAAGGACCGTTTGCCAGCGGGAGAATACAAGACCATCCACGCCGGCTACGATCCAGCCGCTGCCAACGAAGACCCCAACCGTATTTTCCCTCTGGATGCGCTGCGGGCTTATGAAAGAGAAGGGAAATTCGGCATGCTGCACGATTATTATTACGCCACGGTGGGCACAGGCACCACTCAAGGTGAAGCGGCTCGCATGGGCCGGGAAATCGCTGAATACCTTCATGAGGGTAACGTAGATGCAGTTATTTTAGTCTCCACCTGAGGGACTTGCACTCGTTGCGGAGCAACGATAGTAAAAGAAATCGAAAAGACCGGCATCCCCATTGTGCAAATGTGTAACCTGGTACCCATAGCCTTAACCGTAGGTGCTAATCGTATTGTACCTACTATATCTATCCCTTATCCTCTGGGAGACCCTGAAACCCCTCGGGAAGAACAGTGGAAACTCCGCTATCACCGGGTAGGAGTAGCCTTGGATGCTCTGGCTACCGATATAAGCGAGCAAACGGTTTTCCGAGTAAAAGTATAGCGGAAAGGAGATGAACTCATGGGCAGTTCCAGGTCCAGCAACCCCGTTTATTACATTTCACTAGTAATAACTTTGCTTATCTCAGCATGGGCCATTGCCCTCCCTGAAAACTTCGGCGAGATGGCTAATGCAGTATTCAATTTTCTGGTTACTGACTTTGGCTGGCTGTACCTGCTGGCTATGTTCGCCTTTGTCGTGTTTTCCCTGGGTTTGGCCTTCAGCCGCTATGGCAATATTCGCCTGGGCAATGACGATGATCGTCCTGAATTTTCCACGCTGGTATGGTTCGGCATGCTGTTTGGAGCCGGCATGGGCATCGGCCTGGTTTTCTGGGGTGCTGCTGAGCCTCTCAATCACTTTGTAAGTCCTGACCTGGGAATAACCCCTCTTACTCCCGAAGCCGCTGATTTCGCCATGTTTGCCTCTTTCTTTCACTGGGGATTTCACCCCTGGGCCAACTACTGTATTATAGGCCTGGCCCTGGCTTATTTCCAGTTTCGCCGGAATAAGCCGGGCCTGATCAGCACTATTTTTATCCCCTTGATAGGTGAAGAAAGAGTAAAAGGTCCCATTGGGCAGACTATTGATATTTTAGCGGTGTTTGCTACCGTAGCCGGGGTGGCCACCTCCCTGGGACTGGGCACCCTGCAGATAGGCCAGGGCCTCAATTTTCTCTTTAACCTGCCAATTACCACTGTAACAACTATCGGAATCATTGCCGTAATCGCAGTAATCTATATCTGGACTGCGGTAAGCGGTATTGAGAGAGGCATAAAGTGGCTGGCCAATATAAATTTGACCCTGGCCTTTGTTATCGTAGCGCTGGTTATTCTCATAGGCCCGGCCGTTAAAATGATTAATGTTTTTACCAATTCCCTGGGCGTGTATATAAACCAGTTCATTCAGGAGAGTATGCGCATTAACGCCTTTGGTGACAACTCCTGGATCAATGGCTGGCGTATTTTCTACTGGGCCTGGTGGATTGCCTGGGCTCCATTTGTGGGAACCTTTATTGCCCGTATCTCCAAGGGCAGAACCATCCGGGAGTTTGTTCTGGGAGTAACGGTAATTCCTGCCCTGGCTTCCCTGGTATGGTTTGCTATCTTCGGAACCCTGGGTCTGGATTTGGGTCCGCAAGTAGCCCAACAAGCTGTACAAGTAACTGAAACGGCTTTGTTTTTGGTCCTGCAGCATTACCCGCTGTTTACTTTAATCTCAGCTATTGTGGTGGTATTGCTGATAACCTTTTTCGTTACCTCAGCCAACTCAGCTACATTTGTGCTGGGAATGTTCACCTCTCATGGTGATTTAGACCCTACTGCAGGTAAAAAACTAGCCTGGGGAATAATCCAGGCTTTGCTGGCTCTTGGTTTACTGTTAGCAGGCGGTCTAAAGACCCTGCAGATTGCTTCCATAGCAGCGGCCTTCCCCTTTGCCATAGTAATGCTGTTAGCCTGTATTGCTATATACCGGGCAGTTCAAGAAGAGTTTCCCGCCGTGAATGCTGAGGACGGTCGATAACCAGCCGTCCTCAGTTTTAGACAGGGGGACGGTTCTGCTGTCTCTTACCAAGGTAAAAGAGCGTCAATCACGACGCTCTTTTTTCTAAATAGACGGAGGATAAGGCTATCGCCTGCAGGATACTCCCCTGTTTACTGTGATAACGCCATCATCAAGTACTCCAGAGGCTCTTAGGGTTGCCCTGCCTGGACGCCTAATCGTCAATGTTGCAGTGCGACGACCTGTAGAGCTTCGTCTCGCTGTAAGAGTTATGGTAGCGCCGCTAGTTGTACCGCCACTCGTGCGGTTGGTTACTGTGGCGTTGCGGAATACTGCGGTTACGGATCGGGTATTTCCCGATCGGGATGCGACTAGCCTGGTAGGTCTGGTTGACCGAAACGAATATTCAATTTCCCTCCCGCTAATTACTGTATCAAATTGACCTCTAATTGACCCGGAAGGTCCGGAGCTAAGACAACTGACTACCGCACGGAACTCAGCATCGTTACGGCCATCAATATCGCCGCGGACAATTACATCGGCCATAAATATCACCTCTTCCATAGCATTGGGCTGAATATGATTCAATAACATACTATTAAATTGGTTGAAATATGGTTACAATACCAGTGATTAACAGCGAATTAACGGCCAGATAGTATTGATAGGGTTAGCTATACCTGGCCATGATCGACATAGCCAAGAAGTGGACAGGCCGTAGGCAGGATTGGGGTAGAACATAATATATGGCTATAATAGCTAAATGCCATAATGATAATGATATGCCGAAGTGCTGGCCAGAATGCCATTATGCAGTTATTTTGGGGTTCGGGCCAGTTGCATTGTTGCCCAAATAGCGGTACATTTTATTTGTTTGTGAAAGTTGTGCTTTATAGTATAATCTTAGCATGACATTTTTATAAGTATAAACGGAATACTCAGTTAAATTGAGTAATCTGACCTAATTAACATATAACAAACGAAATTTTTATGAGGTGACCGAATGAATTACAAAGAGCTTTATAAGCGCAAGGTGGTAAGTGTTGAAGAAGCCTTAAAGCAAATAAAGAGTGGGCAGGAAATAGTATGCAGCTTGATTGCCTGCGAACCAGTGACAATGCTCAGTAAGCTTCACACTATCAAGGATCGCGTTGAGAATGTATCAGTCGTAACAGCACTTCTTTTATATGAGTATGATTTTTTTATGAACCCCGATATGAAGGGACATTTTCTTATGAATAACTGGTTTTATACCGGTGGAGCTCGGAAAGCGCACCCCTATGGCACTGTTTCGTACATACCCCTGGAATTACATCGTTCTGTTGCCTGCCGGACAGCGCACCGACCACCTGATATTTTTCTGGGCTGTGCCTCTAATATGGATAACCATGGTTTCCTATCATTATCTTTAGATAATGTCTGGGAAAAGGAATTAATAGAAATAGCAGATAAGGTTATTATTGAAGTAAATCCTAACTTCCCTAGGGTTTATGGTGATACACAAATACATATATCTGAAATTGATTATATAATTGAAACTGACCGCCCAGTTCCTACTATTCCAAAACCCGAAATAAGTGACAAGGATCGACTTATCGGGCAGTATGTGGCAGAATTAGTTGAAGATGAATCTACACTGCAGGTTGGTTTTGGCAACATACCTTTGGCAGTTACCAGCTGCCTAACTAACAAGAAAGATTTGGGGGTACATACAGAATTATTTAGTGACGGATTACTTGATCTTTACGAGGCGGGGGCATTAACGAATCGGAAAAAGACTATTTGGAAAGGTAAGTTCGTGGCCGACTGTGCAGTAGGAACCAAACATCTTTACGATTTTATGGATAATAATTTGGCAGTTGAGTTTCAACGTGGCCTAGTGGTTAATGACCCGCGGATTATCGGACGTAACCATAGAATGGTGTCAATTAATTCCGCCCTGGAAATCGATTTGACAGGACAGTGCTGCGCCGAATCCATTGGTACAAGATTATGGAGCGGAACAGGCGGACATAAAGAATTTACCCAGGGGGTTCAGTATTCCCCGGGAGGAAAATCAATTATCGCTCTGGAATCAACGGCTAATAATGATACTATTTCTCGTATCGTACCTACACTGCAACCTGGTGCAGTAGTTACAACATCACGAGTGGACGTGGATTATATAGTCACGGAGTACGGTATAGCAAGTCTCAGAGGACGTTCCATAAGAGAACGGGTTAAAGAACTGATAAACATTGCCCACCCAAATTTTAGAGATTATTTGGCAAGCGAAGCGGAACGACTACTTATTTGGTAGGGAGTCTAGAAAAGCAAGGAAGCAAGGGGAGTTCATGCAAGAGGGGATGGTTCTTTATCAAAGGAACTTTCCTCCTGCCTCCTTGCATTAAGCTTTAGTCGTCACCGGGTATGATTTTTCTAAGTTCCATGGGCAGCGGGAACAATATAGTGTTGCTAGGAGCGCCGGATACTTCTGATAAGGCGCGCAGTACCCGCAGGGTCAAGCCACCTTTGGTAGAGGTTAGTATTTCGGAGGCCTGGGCTAACTGCTCAGCGGCTTGGCGTTCTCCTTCCGCCTGAATAATGGCTGCGCGGCGTCCTCTTTCGGCTTCGGCTTGGCGAGCAATTGCCCGAGTCATTTCCGCTGGCAGCACCACATCCTTTATCTCCACTGCCGCCACCTTTATGCCCCAGGAATCTGTGGTTTCGTCAACAATCCTTTGGATGGTCTGGTTAAGCTTATCCCTTTCGGAGAGAATTTCGTCCAATTCAGCCGTTCCCGCCACACTGCGCATCGTGGTCTGGGCTAGCTGGTTGGTAGCTTCATGATAGTTCTCCACATTTACTACGGCTTTGTCCGGTTCCACCACCCGGTAATAAAGCACAGCATTTATTTTACAGGTAACATTATCCCGGGTAATGACCTCTTGCGGGGGTACATCAATTACTACCGTTCGCAGGGAGACTCTCATAATTCTGTCTACTATCGGTATTATGAAGATCAAACCCGGACCGCGAAAGCCTATTAAGCGTCCCAAGCGGAACAAAACCGCCCGCTCATATTCGGGAATTATTTTAATCGAGGCACTCAAAATATAGAGAATCAATACAACAATTACGATGCTGGATAACAGATTTTCCATAATCTAACCTCCATTCTCATTTTGGTTAATCGCCTCAACTAGCAAAAGTAGACCTTTGCGTTGCACAACCCGTACCAACTCTCCCTCCTTAACAGTATTCCCATTTTGGGCTTCAGCTTGCCATATTTCCCCACAAATCCGGATAAAACCACGGGGATTTAGTTCAGCGGTTACTACTCCCTCCAGGGATTCCATGTTCCCCTGGGAAGGTTTTCTGCCTCGCAGTTTAGCTATGCCTAAAGTTGCGATCAGCAGAAATACCGCTCCCACCAGCCCAACTCCCAGAGCCGTAAACTTGAAAGCTGTAAACCAGCGTTCCGGCATCAGCGGTTCCTTGGGGAACAATAGGATACCCATGACAATACTAACCACTCCTCCAATTCCTAGAATCCCAAAGGTAGGGGTTAATAATTCCGCAACTAACAGGCCAATACCCAGTAAAATCAGCAGACCAGCGGTCAGATTGCCCTGGAAAAGCCCCATACCAGATAGACCCAGTATCAGACAAATAGCTCCTATGGTTTCCGGTAGCAAAAAGCCTGGTGAATAGAAACCGATAAGCAGCCCTATTATACCAATCATAAGGAATATCATGGAAAGGTTAGGATCACTGATGAGATTAATGACTTTTTCACTGGTATTCTTCGGTACTGTTACCATCTGGGCCCCGGCAGTTCGGAGAATCAGTTTTTGACCGTTTATCATCACCGTAGTGTTATGAGTTTTATTCAGAAGTTCCTCTTTATCAGCAGCCACATAGTCGATCACACCTTTAGCTAAGGCCTCCCGGTTGTTCAATACCAGGTTGTCGGTGACAAACTGGCCGGCCAGATCAGTTGGACGTCCTCTTTGCTCGGCAATGCTCTTCATATGACCGGCTAGGAAATTGATGGTCTTCTGATCAGCCGCCTGACTGCCTTCTTCGGTGGGAGAAATGGTTATCGGCATAGCTGCACCACAGGTGGTTCCCGGAGACATAGCAGCAATATGTCCGTTTAACAGGATGAAAGTCCCAGCTGAAGCCGCAATGCCTCCTTCAGGGTTAACATACGTAATTACCGGGATCTTGGCTGCTGACATATCCTGTATGATTTCCAAAGTGGCGTCTACCAAGCCCCCAGGTGTATTGAGGCTGATAATACAAGCATCGGCCTGATTAGACTGGGCCTCCTTCAATCCCCGCTCGATATAACGGGCAGTGCCAAAGGTAACCGTCTTTTCCACTTCCAAAATGTACACCAGGGGTCTTTCTTCAGCAGCATGCAAAGGCACCGAGCCGCTGACCAGTAACAGAAGTGCAAAGATAATGAAAAAAACTTCCCTTATCCTGAATCGATGTTCACTGAGAGAGTACTGAACCTTGAGCATAAAATATACCTCCCTCTGAATAATTTCATTATTCCCCCGATAGGTTAATTACTATCTGGGGCAGTGATACCATGACGGATGGGATGCTTTAGCGGTTAATTAGTATGAGACCAGCAATACATAAAACAATTCCCAGAGCTGTTGTGGTGGTTATGGTTTCTTTGTAAACAGCTATCCCAATAGGAATCAGTAGCACTGATACGGCAATGTTGGATATAAGGGCTCCCAGGCTGATATTCCAGCCTACTCGGTAGGCCAGAAAAAAACCCAGTTCCAGTCCAAAGACGGCTATGCCAAGGGCAATAGGCGCCCAGTTTATTTTGCCCATTTCTACCAGCAGGGCCTGCCCTTTGGGATTAAACACAAGCACTAAACTGCATAGTATCGCTGCAGTAATATATGTGACCAGCAAAGCTGCCATAGGGTTAACCTGCTGGGGCATGGATTTTTGACAAATGTGATAGAACACATTAGCAACAATAGTAAGAACAATGGGTAAATAATAAATCATGAACTGCTACCTACTTTCTGAAAATAGTGCATTAGATGATATGTATTATCTTATTGTAACACAGGGGGTTAAAGGTAACCAAAATTGGATATTTAGGTGCAAATAATTCGCACAAAAAAAGAGAGCCACATTGTTTTGAACTGTTCCTGTCAAGTAGACAGGAAAAACTTCTCCTTCTATTTCGCCGGTATGGCTGTAATGGTTACATCATAAAAAGGACTTGTTAAGGGGAAACTTTTAATATAAGTTGCTGTATTTAAAGGGGATGCAACCATTTTGATGGAAGGTAAGGCTAAAAGCACCCGAGTTTTTGGCTCTTTTGCAAGTAAAAATATAGAATTATTTTCGGAACATACTTTAGAAAGAATCAAAAAACTAACCTTTAAAAAACTGGTTATTCATTTGAAAAATTTTTTCTACAAAAGAGCAACTCTCCTGGTTGTTTATAAAGAATTTGATAAAAGACCTTCTATACAAATGCCTCGTTTAGAAGCAAATTGTAAATTCTTAAATACTAGTTATACGGAGCAAATAAATAGCCTTAGCAATTTAGCCCGGGATAGGATTGCGGAGTTCTTTGCAGCTGGAGCAAAATGCTTGGGGTTTTTTTATGAAGGGAAACTGGTCGGCTACACCTGGTGCCATTACCATGACTATGAATTTCCCTTTTTTGCTTTTTCCCTGGAAATTGATAAGGGTGTGTATATTGGCCCTAGTTTTGTAGCTAATGAGTTCAGAGGAAAAAGAATTCATGGTTTTCTTTTAACTAAAATGTTTTCTTTTCTTTATGATCAAGGTTATAAATATGTTTGGAGTAGCGTTTTAAGTGATAATTATTCTTCTTTAAAAGGTCTAATATCTGTAGGTTTTAGAGCCAGAAAGAAAATAAAAGTAGTTCGCGTATTTAAGGCTATTGTCTATAAAAATATCGCAATTTTTACTCAGAAACAGGGTAATTATTAATTTATTGCCAATACTTTCGGTCCAGGCTCCGGTATTGTAATGCTTCGGCCAAATGATCGATTTTTATTCTTTCTGCCCCCTCCAAATCGGCTATAGTGCGGGCAACTTTTAATATGCGATCATAAGCCCGGGCACTTAAGCCTAAACGGTCAAAAGCATTTTTCAAGAGCAATTGTGAAGCATCGTCCAATTGGCAGTATTTACGTACATCGGCGGGTTTCATTTGGGAGTTTAATTTAGCCTTATTCCGTTTAAATCTTTTTTGTTGTATTTCCCGGGCTTTTATCACTTTGTCCCGTAAAGCGGCTGAACTTTCCCCGCTTGGCCGCTCTTGGAGCTGCTCGATACTTACCCGGGGAACCTCAATATGTAAATCCATTCGATCCAGTAAAGGGCCGGATATTCGGCCTAAATACCTCTGTATCTGTAAAGGTGTACAACGGCATTCCTGGTCTGAACCATAATTACCGCATGGGCACGGGTTCATAGCTGCTATCAGGGCGAAATTAGCTGGATAAGTACAGGTAGCTTGCGCCCGGGCTACTGTTACTATCCGGTCTTCTAATGGTTGACGTAAAGCTTCCAGGACATCTCGGCTAAATTCGGGAAGCTCATCAAGAAATAATACCCCATTTTGCGCCAGGCTAATTTCTCCAGGACGGGGAATCCTACCTCCTCCTATGATACTGGCACTGGAAGCATTTTTATGAGGAGAGCGAAAGGGCCTTTCATTGATCAAGGGATGTTTACTGTCTAATAAACCAGCTACTGAATAAATACGGGTAGTCTCCAATATCTCGTCCCGTTTCATTTCCGGTAAAATCCCTGGTAAGCGTCGGGCTAGCATGGTTTTGCCTCCTCCTGGAGGACCTATTAAAAGAGCATTATGAGCCCCGGCAGCTGCAATTAATAATGCCCGCTTAGCTGATTCCTGTCCCTTAACATCAGAAAAATCTGGAATTTTATTTGTGCTATATTTTTCTGGAAAAAATGAAGGATTGCGTTTTAATGCCACCTCTCCTTTTATGAAATTACATATTTCGATTAAATTATGAGCCGCAAATGATTGTACCTCATCTACCAGACCCGCTTCCTGGCTGTTAGCTTGAGGTACAACCAGGATGTAATCAGACTGCATATGAGCTAACTCCAGCACCATGGGCAACACCCCAGGTATCATGCGTAAATCACCATTAAGTGAAAGTTCTCCACAAAAAAACATTTTTTCAGGAGGAAAATATTCCAACTGTTCTGAAGCGATTAAAATGCCTAAGGCTATAGGTAGGTCAAAATGGCTTCCTTCTTTTTTAATATCGGCTGGCGCCAAATTAATTATTATCTTACGGTTGGGGAAGATAAAACCGGAGTTCTTTATTGCCGATCTCACTCGTTCCCGGGCTTCTCTGGTTGATTGGGAAGGCAGTCCTACTAATTCAAAACCAGGCAGCCCGTTTTGTATGTCTACCTCGACGCGAACTGGAGTAGCTTGTATGCCATTAATAACCAGGCTGTTGATAACTGCCAGCAACTTAAAAACCTCCACAATATAACCACTTGGTAGCATTTATACCTTATTTTAGCATATATGTAATTAACACAGCAGTTGAATTTATATAGGGAGTATTAGATTATGGTGATGGATTCTTCATCATACGTAACAATGCTGCGGCTACTGGATTGTTACTTCGG
>Ga0134092_1000633_pt1 | contig 35087 bp, 32 predicted proteins | sample 3_6taG_FD_94454 | JGI IMG/M metagenome (GOLD analysis project Ga0134092, IMG submission 94454) | Switchgrass degrading microbial communities from high solid loading bioreactors in New Hampshire, USA - 3_6_20_6_A3 metaG | ecosystem: Engineered > Bioreactor > Semi-continuous > Anaerobic >... | reverse complement strand
TGTCCCGAAAAATTACAACCTTTACAGCGATGACTATGAACTCCGCGAAAACCCGGAGATCGAAACCGATGAGGAAGGGCTCGATCTGATATTCACTGATGAATATGCCATCGTTCCAAAGATCGAAACATTCCATGCGGAACTAATCGCCATCGTGATCGCCAAATCCGTGGCTCTCGAAAAAACAGAAGCTCAAATGGAAAAAATCCTTGACTCCCTGGAAAACCTCATTGATCGTTTGGAGAAAGCAAAGTTACGAATCAGTGATAAAGAACTGGCAAAAACTACTGCTAAGATCATTCGCCATGAATATAACACCATTGCCTATATCATGATCCTGGATAAGCCGGATATTACCTGGAGCAATAGCGATGCTGCCCTTTTCTATGAAAAGATGGCCGATTTCTTCGAATTAAACGATCGATACGAAATTATTAAAACCAAGACCGATATCCTCAACGTCATCATCGATAACTTCTCATCCATCAGCCATTCCATCCGCGGTTTATTCGTTGAATGGCTGATCGTCGCCCTAATCTTAATCGAAGTATTTCTGATGGTTGCTGATTTATTTCAGTAATTAGGAAAGATGAACATGAAACCCCATTTGCATCTCCATTGTTTTAAATTCTCAACTCAACCGGAACTCTCGCGGGTTGCGGCCTTTTTCAACCTGCCCTTTTCACATGGTTCCGATTATTTAGCCTTGGACCCCGATGCCATCCGTACGGTCCTGAAAGAACATGCCTCCGACAAGTATGTATGGCTGTTCCACTATGGCTGCATTTGCCTGATGAACTTCGAACCTATGGAGATTTACCGTTTCCTGAAATTTCTCGAATCCACCTGTGAAGTGGACTATCATCTTTTTTCAACCTACAACGAAAGTCATTTGATGGAAGAAGATAATCCTGCCGACCTTCGACCGGAAACAGCTTCCGTTTATGCCCATATCCTGGCAAAATCCACCGAATTAAAATATATGGAAGACACGTTGGCAGCCCAATTTGACCGTTCGGAAATCTTCATTAATGAACTTCACAAGGGATGGTTTAATTCCGATAACAGCCTGCTAAAAAGCACAACTGTTCAAATGGTCCGGTATCAGCTGCAAATCCTCCACAGTCTGCGTATTCTGGACCGCCCCGCTGAATACGATGCCCAAATGGCATTACGACGGCGCTACGATGAAGCCAGTGAGGAATATGAATTGCACAAACGGTTTGCCATCATTCAACGAAAACTGGACGAACTCCATGGCATTTTGACGCCCTACCAGAAATTAAACCACGCTCAAAAAGAGCGGCGCTTAATTATGATGGAAGTTTTTTTGCTTTCCTTATTTCCCCTACCCCATCTCTTAAAATTAATTGTCCCAAAAATATTGACATTCTTGGCAAATATGTGATTATATAATTGATTTGCCTTTATTTTTTTTGCGGAGGGAATAGAATGGCCGAGTATCAGATCAGCTTAATCAACGTGTCCAAAGACTATGACGGCACCGAAGCCATCAAAGATATCACTTTGCATATCCGCAAAAACGAGTTCTTAACCATGCTCGGCCCCAGCGGGTGTGGTAAAACGACCACGCTTCGGATTATCGGCGGTTTTGAATACCCCACTAAAGGCGATATCTTATTTGACGGCATGAATATCAACAAACTACCGCCCTATCGGCGTAAAGTGAATACCGTATTCCAAAAATATGCCCTTTTCCCGCATATGAATGTTTATGAAAACATCGCCTTTGGGTTGAAAATAAAAAAGTTAGAAAAACGGGAGATCGATGAGAAAGTCGGCCGTATGCTGGAATTGGTCAGTCTCTCCGGCTATGAACGGCGGGCTGTCAACTCCTTAAGCGGCGGCCAACAGCAACGGATTGCCATTGCCAGAGCCCTGGTCAATGAGCCTGAAGTTTTACTGTTGGACGAGCCCTTAGGTGCCCTTGACTTGAAACTTCGCAAGGACATGCAGCTCGAATTGAAAGCCATGCAAAAACGGCTGGGCATTACTTTTATCTATGTAACCCACGACCAGGAAGAAGCCTTAACTATGTCCGATACCATCGTGGTCATGAATAAGGGCCGGATCCAACAGGCCGGAACACCGGAATCCATTTATAATGAACCGGTCAATTCCTTTGTGGCCGGTTTTATCGGCGAAAGCAATATCGTCGATGGCATCATGCTCGAAGACTTTAAAGTCGACATCCTCGGCAAAGCGATTACCTGTTCCGATAAAGGCTTTAATAGAAATGAACCGGTGGATGTAGTTATTCGGCCTGAAGATTTGAAGATCGTCAATGAAAACGAAGGCATATTTAACGGTATCGTCAAATCCGTAACCTTCAAAGGCGTTCATTACGAAATGATAGTTGAAGCGCACGGTGTGGACTGGATCATTCACAGCACCCGTTCGCGCTCTGTTGGCGCTAATGTCGGTTTAAAGGTTGACCCGTACGACATACACATCATGAAAAAGGTGAGGGGATAATGAAAAAAACTTGGGCTGCTTATCCCTATATATTTTGGATCATCATCTTCACCATCGTTCCGATGGGGCTGTTAGTGTATTTTAGCATTACCGTAAACACCCCAAACGGAACGATTATTTCCTTGGACAACTTTCGGCGTTTCACTGAGCCCATTTACCTAAAAGTATTGATCCGCTCATTGTCGCTGGCCGCTATTAGTACCGTTTGTTGTCTATTGCTCGGCTATCCGGCGGCTCTTTTCCTTTCCGGCAGGGACTTGCGCCGCAAAAATACACTGGTCTTGTTGATGGTCCTTCCTATGTGGATGAATTTCTTACTGCGAACCTATGCCTGGTTAACGCTGCTTGAGCGAAAAGGTTTGATTAACACCCTTCTCGGGAAAATCGGCATTCCGCCTTTGAATCTACTCTATAACGACTTTGCCGTCGTTCTGGGGATGGTCTATAACTTCCTCCCCTTTATGGTATTGCCGATTTATTCCGTTCTCAGTAAGATCGATCACAGTTTAATTGAAGCCGCTGAAGATCTGGGCGCTGATCCGCTCACAACTTTTTTAAAGGTACGGTTTCCTTTAAGTCTTCCCGGAGTCATGTCCGGAATCACCATGGTATTTATGCCGGCAGTTACGACATTCGTTATCTCCCGATTATTGGGAGGCGGACAATATACCCTCATCGGCAATTTGATCGAACAGCAATTTTTGACTGTCGGCGATTGGAACTTCGGTTCAGCCATTTCCCTGATGATGATGCTGATTATCCTCATCGGCATGGGATTCACATCACGCTATGAAAAAGAACAGGAGGGCGGTGGATTATGGTAAAATCATTTCTTAAACGCGGTTACCTATTTCTGCTCTTTGCTTTCCTGTATGCACCGATTATTGTCCTGGCATTTTATTCGTTTAACAGTTCCCGTTCCCGGGGAACCTGGGATGGATTTTCGTTGAAATGGTATATTCAGATGTTTCAGGATCGTCAAATCCTGACCTCCCTTTATTACTCCTTGGTTATCGGGATTATCTCGTCCGTTGTGGCGACAATTATCGGAACGATGGCTGCCTTTGGCATCAATAATATGAAAACACTGCCCCGGGCAACGGTGATGAACCTCACTTATTTGCCGGTACTTAATCCGGATATCGTCACCGGAATATCATTTATGCTGCTATTCATTTTTATCCGTTTAAAACTTGGGTTTATTACGTTATTACTATCGCATATCACGTTCAATATCCCCTATGTGATCTTATCGGTACTACCCCGGATCAAGCAATTGGACAAAAACATGTATGAAGCCGCTTTGGATCTGGGAGCCACACCAGCAGTCGCCTTTCGTAAAGTCGTTCTTCCGGAGATTATGCCCGGTGTGATTACCGGATTATTGTTGGCTTTCACCTTATCTTTGGATGATTTCGTGATCAGTTTCTTCAATACCGGGTCCGGCGTATCCACCTTGTCAATTACGATTTACTCCATGGCCCGGCGGGGAATCAACCCCAAGATTAATGCCTTATCCACGTTAATGTTTGGCAGTATTCTGACATTGCTGATTACTATCAATCTGCTGATGTCCAGACAAAAAAGTTCAAAAGAGAGGACTTCATAATCTCTCTTAAAATAAAAGGAGGCGGTGTCATTTTGAAAAAAAGGTTTTTCAGGGTTTTATTGGTGGTTCTTTGTATTACTGTCTTTGCCGTCGGATGCGGCAAAAAGAATCAAGTGGAGCTCAATGTGTACAACTGGGGCGATTACATCGACGAGTCAGTGCTCCAAGACTTTGAAAAGAAATACAATATCAAGGTCAATTACGACACATTTACGACTAACGAAGATATGTATGTCAAAGTGAAAGCCGGCGGCAGCCACTATGATATCCTGATTCCATCCGACTATATGATTAAACGGATGATCGATGAAGATATGTTAGAAAAGTTGGATCTGTCCAACATTCCTAACTATAAATATATTGATTCCCGATTTAAAAATCTGGAGTATGATCCCAATAATGAATACTCCGTACCCTATATGTGGGGAACTGTGGGTATCCTCTATAACAAGAAAATGGTCAGTGAGAAACCGACCAGCTGGAAAGTTCTCTGGGATAAAAAATACGCCAAGCAAATCCTGATGATGGACAGCCAACGGGACAGCATCGGGATTACCTTGAAAATGCTGGGTTACTCCTTAAACAGTAAAAACCCGGACGAACTGGAACAAGCCAAACAGGCTCTCATTGAACAAAAATCGTTAGTATTGGCCTATGTTGTCGACGAAGTGAAAGATAAGATGATTGCCGGCGAAGCAGCCCTGGCAGTCGTCTGGTCCGGTGATGCCGTATATTGCATCCGGGAAAATCCGGATTTGGATTATGTGGTTCCCGAAGAAGGCTCAAACTACTGGTTTGATGCCATCGTCATTCCCAAAGGCACACAACATAAAAAGGAAGCTGAATTATTTATTAACTTCCTTTGCGAAACCGACATAGCTTACAGAAATGCCGATTATATCGGATATGCTTCACCTCATACCGAAGCGGTCAAAAAACTCCCGAAAGAGATCACTTCCAAACGTTATGCCTATCCGTTGGAAGAAGATTTAACGAACTCCGAAATCTTTGTCGACCTCGGCAGCGTTCTCAAAGAATTCGACCGTATTTGGACCGAAGTCAAATCTCACTAAACAAAAAAATCCCCGTAAGGGGATTTTTTTATGCCCTCACCCTCTACCTCAGGTGAGGAATAGCAAAACTTAACCATGAGTCTTTATAAAAATGCTTATACCTGAAACTCCTTCTCCAACTTACGATGAGTAAAGTGCTTCACCTTATTCGCATAATCCTCAACAATATGGCCGTTACCGATTAACTTATATTTATAGATGACCAATCCGTCCAGCCCCACCGGGCCCCGGGCATGGACCTTGTTGGTACTGATGCCCACTTCGGCGCCTAACCCATACCGATAGCCGTCGCTGAATCGGGTGGAACAATTCCAAAATACATTGCCCGAATCCACCAGCTCCATAAATTTTCCTGCCGTAGCAGCATCTTTGGTGATAATGGCATCAGTATGACCCGAACCGTAAGTATTAATATGCTCGATGGCCTGTTCCAGACCGTCAACAACCCGAATGGAAAGTTTATAATCCAAATATTCGGTTCGCCAGTCCTCTTCCGTAGCATCACCTACCGGGATAATCCGCCTGGTCTCCGGACAGCCGACGATGTCTACCCCTTTTACATCCAACGCCGCTTTAAGCTTCGGCAGGAACGACGCAGCTATTTCCCGATGGACCAGCACCGTTTCTGTGGCATTACATACAGCCACATATTGGGTTTTCGCATCCACCACAATCCTGACCGCCATCTCCAAATCAGCCGCCTCATCCACGTAACAATGGCAAATCCCGTCGGCATGGCCCATTACCGGGATATTGGAATGTTCCATGATATAACGGACAAATTCATTGGAGCCGCGGGGAATAATCAGATCCACATCCTGATCTTGCTTCAGCAATTCATTAACATCATCCCGGGTTTCCAACAGTTGAATCCATCCGGACGGTATGCCTGCCTCCTCACTGGCTTGGCGGATAATCTCCGTTAAAATCCGGTTGGTATGTTTTGCTTCGCTGCCGCCCTTCAACAAAACGGCATTGCCGCTCTTCAAGCATAATGTCGATATTTGAACCAATGCATCCGGCCGGGACTCGAATATAACGCCAATAACACCAATAGGGCAGCTTACCCTGTATAACTCCAACCCTTGATCCAATTCTGTTGCCATTAAGGTATTACCCACCGGATCCGGCAGCCGAATCAGGCTTTCAATCCCGGCAATGACGTCATCCAGTTTCTGATGATCGAACTTTAACCGTTTTTGAAGCGGCATAGCTAAGTTGTCCCTCTGGCTTTGCTCCATGTCCGCTTCGTTGGCTTCAAAGATTTCCGGACGGCGTTGATCCAACAAAACGGCAATCTCTTTCAACGCCTTATTTTTCACTTCAGTGGATACCGCCGCCAACTGAAATGATGCTTGCTTAGCCTTATGCGCCAATTGATCAATACTCATCATATCACCATATTCCATTATTTTATAACCATCATACTACAGACTTCAATATACCGCAACCGACGTTTCAAACCGATGTAAATAAGGAGCAATTTTAGAGGTTTAGGAGACCTATAATTCCACAACATCCTAGATTTTAACTTTTAAACCCCGAAATTAAATGATAATATTAGTTAGACAGGTTAATCTAGGAAAGGCAACTTCATGAAAAGAATGAAAGGTGATTAACATGAGATTAGGTGTACGCGCCCATGATTTTGGCAAACTCCCTGTTGAGGATTTGGCAGCAGTCATCGCTGCGAAAGGTTTTACCAGTATCCAACTGGCCCTCGCCAAGGCCATTCCCAACATCGACAGTTCATTGGGAAAACTCAGCCCCGGCCTTGCCAATTACATCGGCGAAACCTTTCGCAAACACGGGATCCACATCGCTGTTCTAGGGTGTTACATCAATCCGGTTCATCCTGACCGTGACGAACGTCGGAAAGTTTTAGCCCGATTTAAGGAACATATCCGAATGGCCCGAGATTTCGGCTGCAGCATCGTGGCTACAGAAACCGGCTCCGCCAATGCCGATTGCTCCTTCCATCCTGACAATCCCAGCCCGAAAATGTTGCAGGAACTCATCGGCAGTGTGGCTGAACTGGTGGAAGAAGCTGAAAAATTCGGGGTTTTTGTCTGTATCGAAGGAGTTACCCATCATACCATGTCCACTCCCCAAAAAATTCGTCAGGTTTTAGAGGCCATAGATTCTCCCAACCTGCAGGTGTTGTTCGATCCGGTAAACCTGACTCCGGCAGACAATCCCCAGTCCTACCAGACAATCCTCCAGGAATCCCTTGAGTTGTTCGGTGACCGGATATTTGTACTCCATGCCAAAGACTTTGCCATCGAAAACGGCAGTAAAAAGACGGTTCCCATCGGCCGGGGCTTAATGGATTGGGAATATGTTCTCAAAGAAATTTTGCGACAAAAACCTTATCTTGAGATCCTAGTCGAAGATAACAAGCCGGATACTATTATGGAAAGTGCCGGTCATATCCAAAATGTCCTAACGAAACTGGCAATCCGTTGATCAGAGGATGATTCGTAGCCTCTGACGGATGTAGCGCTTTTAAGGCGATGCAAGAAGTTATCGATGGGGTCCCGGACGTAACTCCCTATACTGACGTATTACGCACATAAAAAAGGGGTTGCATTGCCATCAGTTTGATGGCTTGCAACCCCTTCATTTCATTCCTTCTTCCAGCGTTTCAAATGAGGCAGGTGCTGATTCATAAGCGTTCTGGCCTCTTCTTCATTCATTCCCTTTTGAATCATAAACGGCACACATATGTCGATCATTTCCTCCATCGTAATATTCGGCTGTTTAAACTCCCCGTTCTCATAACAATATTTGCAATAGTCTGCATTTTTCGAACCATCTTTTTCTGTACCGTAAAAAGACTCCTCTGTGAGCGGCATGCCACAGCTTTGGCATTGATTGAATTTCTCCATAAAGTTGTCCTCCTTTTACTTTTGATTTCATTATATAACCGAAAACCGGACAACCTTATGTCTTGTTCTATCCATTCACTGATAAATTTTCAAAATATCGCCTGCCCTTTTCCGGATTTCTTCCCGGATCCATTCCGGTTCGAGCACTTCGACCTTGCTGCCAAAACTAAGGATATGCCCAATAATCCAATCTCCTTCCGGATAAGTGACTTTGACAAGACAGTCATCTTTAACAAGGGTAACATTGTCGATTCCAAACCATTCAACGACGAGCGGTTCCATTGACTGATCAAACCGCAATAATAATTCAACAGTATTTTGAGGTGTATTCCACTCCTGTTTCCAAGGAAGGTTTTCGACAATGAACGGACGCCTTTGAAATCCTTCAGATTCCAGTTTTATTTCATTCATCCGATGCAGTTTGAAAAGACGGAAAGCCCTTTTTTCGCTGCAAAACGCATACAAATACCAATAATAACCTTTAAATACCAGGGTATGCGGTTCAACCAATCGCCTTCTCTTTTCCAACTTGGCGTTGATATAATCAAAGGATACCTTCCGGGAAAGTCCAACCGCTTCTTTAAGAAGGCTTAATTTTTCCCGGAGCATGGTATCCATCTCCCACGAACTAAAGTCAATATAGATATAATCGCTTTGCTTCGCCACCTTTTCCATTTCAGCCTGTGGAAGAAGCCCTTTCAGCTTCTCCATAGCCAACTCCGCCTTGATATCCCGATAAGAAGAAGCGACGCTTTTTAAAGCGATCATCACCGCCGCTATTTCGGCTTCAGTTAAAATGTTTTTATCGATCCTAAAACCCTCAGCGATCCCAATACCGCCTCCAGCCCCTTGATAACTGACAACAGGAATCCCCGCCTGATTTAGTGCAGCAATATCCCGGTAAATGGTCCGTATCGAAACCTCAAACCGCTCCGCCAGTTCCCGAGCCTGAACCCGGCGCTTATTCGCCAAGATCATTAAAATGGAGATCATTCGATCCAATTTCATGGTAGGTTCCTTCGCTTCCAGATTTGGGAATATTATACCATATTTCAAAGATAACAACCGCTACATCTCCATCATTGGTAAAAAGAGCAGTAACCCATTTAACAGAAGAAAACACTAAATTACATCCCCTCCATATGGAGGGGATCTTATTAAATTTACCTATAATATTTGTCATGTAATAAGCGGAGGAGATGAACGACCGAGCTGATCTCGACAGGTTATGAAACCAATCCTTTAATCTTCTGTCCTTTCCGAACAATCAATTCTCAAAAAACCTCCCGAAGGAAGTTTCATTTTATATCCTTCCGCTTTACCATTGGATTTTATCATAAAAACCGCCAGTATATTGGGTCAAGGGCATGTCATACTGCTTCATGCCGATAAATTCGTAACAAGCGGACCGGATCCGCAAGGCCTGGGTACCGGCATTCATATCGCCTTCCACCAAACCTTTCCCTAACGGAACGTTGTTCGGTATCTCCAGCGAATGCTCCACATGCCGGGAAAAGCCGCCGTCAGGCTTCAAATACCGTTTCAAATTCCTATATGTAATTTCAATAATCTCCTCCACGTCTTCAGAGGGATAAGAGCCGATCACCGGTTTTAAAGCGCACAATAGATCCATGGGATTCCGGGTCCAGCACATATCTTCGGAATCATCCTCCCGAAGAGTATATAGAAGATATTGATAAATTCGTTCCGGCCGGGGCAGCGTTTTTTGGAAACTTCCATATAACAAGGCTAATTTAAAGGCACCTGATATTTTTATATACGGCCGGCCGTCGCCCCACATCCCAGTTTCCGGATCTTGATGTTCCTCCAGATACCTCCATAAATAATCCAAATATTCCCGCTGTTCATCTTCGGGAAGCTGCCGCAGGAAAACTCCAGCTGCCTGAAGATTGTCACAAGCCATCCAGGCATAATCCCACGGGCGCTCATCGATCCATTGCTTAAAAGCAGCCAATGATTGTAAATGCGGAGGCAACGACTGACTCCCGGAACTTCCGGGAAGGGGATAAAGAGGTTTTGCACCTAACAGTCGCAAACTACCAGCGCTGTACATGACTGCCCGTCCCACCATCCGGTCAACCTCCCGCATCCGGTTATGGGGATCATAGAAATACCCTTCCGGCGTCTGCCGTTTTTGAAAAAAGGCGATTAACTGCTGCCGCATCTGCTCCGGCATACTCTCTAACAATTGCGACCGTTGCAAAATGCTCAACGCCTGAGCTGTTGATTCTATATCCGGTTGAAATTGCGGATCAGTTTTGGAACTGCGGGCGTAATAAAAACCACCGTATTCGGGCGCATACTGGCCGGCCAACCAGGTATAAAACCCTTCATATAGCCCATCAAACTTTTGTAACCGTTCCAATATAACTTGACTATCCAGCATTATTCCTCCTCCAGCATTGGAAACATTCAGCTCCTTCGAACCTCATGTCTCGTACTTTCCGTTTATTTACCATGAATTATACCGTTTTAACCGGCTGATATCCGTACATTTTTTGTCTAAATCAGCGATTTCTTCTTATATTTTGTCAACCCAGCTATTTCCAAGAAAATCGAACTTCTCTTCCTTGTAATTTGGCTTCGATCATCATCTGTAAGATATTATCGATAAAAAGTATCCTTCGGTCGACCTTCACGTCAGTCACTTGCTGCACCCGGATAATGCCGGAGAATGTATCCGGATCCACCATCACTTGTAACACAGCTCCAACCCGGCCTGAAAAGGAAACCTTCAACAACCGATCATATTGTCCTTCAAAGTTAACCACCGTTCTCACGCCGCCCGGTTCACCCGTAAAAGCCAATTGCTGAACCCGATTTAATGTCACATGGATACGGTTACCGGATACTTTTTGGGGCAATATCCGGTTGAGTGTCACTTGTATCATGGTATCCAGATTGACTTTGCTCAACAAGACAAATTGAGAGGGGGCTTTTTCCGGCCAAAAGACTTTATCGTCCAACATATTATTCAAAACCTTGGTCACTAAAGTATTTATCGCTTTATTTATCCGATTGAGGCGCAAATGATTTACTCGGTTTAATTTAACACCCAGCTTCTGCTCTTCCGATGAAATCAACCCTATACCTTCAAGAGATACTTCGCCACCTTCATTAAGTGTAATGAAACTTTTTTGATAACTCACCTGAAATTCACAATTGATCATAAACCGGGATGTTTCCCAATCCATCACAAACCGGTTCACCCGGGTTATCGTCACCCGCAAATCATCGTCGGTAAACTCCCGCCCTACTAATTTTTGAGTCAAAATCTTTTCAAGCATTGTCGTAGCCAGTTCCTGATCTAAAGGGAGTAACCGCTCTTCCGCTTCTAAAATGCCGCCATAGTTGATCATGACCATGATAAACAATCCGACCATAATCCCACGAATCAATTGACGGATTGGATTCAAATTTTCCACGAACTAACCACCTCATATTTGAAAAAACCTTTTCTCCGGCTTTATTCCACACTAAAACCAAATCACCTTTCAACAATTCAATGCATCTCCATGAAACATTTATCCTGTCAGTTGGCTAAATAGAGTTCCCACCAATATACCATCTATGAATTTGCAACAGTTAACGTGCAATCTGAAACAGGAAACGAATACTCTCAATGTCTCATCTTTACTAAACCGATAAAGTGAAGTAAAATAGCTATGGTACGTCCAATCACATCATAATTTAGGAGGTCGTCATTACGTGAAAAAATACATAGTTTTTCTACTGGCACTCTGTTTGGCCCTCGTGTTGGCCGCCGGATGTAATAAGTCCACCGGCGATCAGTCCTGGGAAAAGGTTGAAAAGAAAGGCGAGTTTGTGTTAGGCCTGGATGACAGCTTTCCTCCCATGGGTTACCGGGACGAAAATGGCGAGATCGTCGGTTTTGATGTAGATATCGCCAAAGAAGTCTGTTCCCGCCTGAATATTAAGCTTAAATTGCAACCGATCAACTGGGACGCTAAAGAACAAGAACTCAATTCGGGTAAAATCGATTGTATCTGGAATGGATTTACCATTACCGAAGAACGCAAGAACAAACTGCTCTTTACGGAGCCGTATATGAAAAACCGTCAAGTTTTGATCGTCACTGCCGATGCCGCTTTCAAAACACTTTCTGATTTAAAAGGCAAAAAATTGGGACTGCAAGCAGGCTCCAGTGCCGCTGATGCATTGAACAGTGCTCCTGATTTCAAAGATACTTTAAAAGATGTTATTGAATTTGATGATAACATGACGGCACTGATGGACCTGGAAAAAGGCGGTATCGATGTTGTTTTAATGGATGAAATCGTCGCCCGGTTTTACATCCAAAACAAAGGTAAACAATACCGGGTTCTCGACCAAGAACTGGCCAGCGAAGAATATGGCATCGGATTCCGGAAGAATGACGAGAAACTGATGGCCAAGATCCAGGAAACATTGAAGTCTATGGCCAAAGATGGCACATTGGCCGAAATTTCCAACAAATGGTTCGCCAAAGATATTACCACCGTCACCGCTGAGTAAGCCGGAATTATGAATCAGGCTGGCGCCAAACTCGCCGGCCTGTTCTTTTGTAACTAACCATTTATAAGGAGTACACCATGGAATGGACTAACCTCATCAAATTGCTCAATCTCCTCTGCAGCGGCGCCTTAACCTCAATTCAACTGTTCTGTTATACTCTGCTGTTCTCACTTCCGCTGGGTTTGGCGGTAGCTTTGGGACGGATGTCTAAACGGCCCTATATTCGCGGCCCAATCAAATTTTATATCTTGATTATGCGCGGTACTCCTCTGCTTTTGCAGATTATTTTCGTTTATTTTGCCCCTTCGTTTATGATGCCGGAGGGTTTCCGCATCAATCTGGATCGGTTCGTTGCAGCAGTCATCGCTTTTTCCCTCAATTATGCCGCCTACTTTGCAGAAATCTACCGGGGCGGTATCGAATCCATTCCTCAGGGACAATATGAGGCAGCAGCTGTACTGGGCTTTACCAAATCCCAAACCTTTTTCCGGATTATTCTGCCTCAGGTGATCAAACGGATTCTTCCGCCAATTAGCAACGAAGTGATTACATTAGTTAAAGATACCGCCCTCATTCAGGTCCTGGGTATCTCCGAACTGTTCCGGGTCGCTAAAAATGAATCATCCCGGCTTTTTTCCACCCTTCCCCTGTTTGTAGCGGGCCTGTTTTACCTGGCAATGAACTGGGTAGTCACCCGAGTTTTTCACCTGGCCGAGAAAAAATTAAGTTATTATAAATGATGGAGTGTCAGTAATGCAAATATTACATGTTGAAAATCTCCGTAAGTCCTTTGACGGACAAACCATTCTTTCAAACGTTTCATTGGAAATCAGCAAAGGTGAAGTGATCGCCGTTATTGGCCCTTCCGGTTCCGGAAAAAGTACCCTCCTTCGTTGTTTAACCCTGCTGGAAAGGATCGATCAGGGGAAAATCACGGTGGAAGGCGATGTCATGGTAGATAGCCCTAACGGACATCCCCGCTACGCGCCGGAAGAAACATTACGCAAAATCCGCTTAAAATTGGGGATGGTTTTCCAAAACTTCAACCTCTTTCCCCATTTTTCGGTTTTACAGAACATCACCGAAGCTCCGGTTCATGTTGCCGGAGTTCCCTACGAAGTTGCCAAAGCCAATGCCCTGGAACTGTTGGAAAAGATCGGCCTGTCCGATAAAGCCGATGCTTATCCCTATCAGCTCTCAGGCGGTCAAAGCCAGCGAGTGGCCATCGCCCGGGCTTTAGCCATGAAACCGGATGTTCTCTTCTTTGACGAACCCACCTCCGCCCTGGACCCGGAACTCACCGGCGAAGTTCTCAAAGTTATCCGGGCTCTGGCTGCCGAACATATGACCATGATGGTTGTCACTCACGAAATGGCCTTTGCCCGTGATGTAGCCGATCGGGTCATTTTCATGGACAATGGCCAAATCATCGAAACCGGTACACCGGACCAAATTTTCCTCAATCCCACCAATGAACGGACAAAGACCTTCCTGCAACGATTTTCGGAAAACGGATAATATTTCACTTTTGAAAGCAAAACACTGCGAACGCAGTGTTTTTTTATATGATATTAGCCAATGTTTGTACTCATCTGAACCCTTGAATCATGCTTTTAAGTATTAATCTAAATAAACAAAAACACCGCATACGCGATGTTTTTAAAATCTATTTCAATATTTACAGGTCATAAAGAAAGCAGAAAACAAAGTTTATACATTAAACCTAAACAGCGTCACATCCCCGTCCTGCATCACATATTCCTTTCCTTCCAACCGGACTAGGCCTTTCTCTTTGGCTGCATTATACGAACCGCACGCCATCAGGTCATCGTAACTGACGATCTCTGCACGGATAAATCCACGCTCAATATCGGAATGGATCTTTCCGGCTGCTTGCGGTGCCTTCGTCCCTTTCTTAATGGTCCATGCCCGGACTTCCTCTTTTCCGGCAGTCAGGAAGCTGATCAAACCCAACAATTTATAGCTTTTCTTGATTAACCGATCCAAACCGGACTCGGTAACACCAAGCTCTTTCAAATATTCCACCCGATCCGCATCATCCAGTTGAGCGATTTCCTCTTCGATCCGGGCTGAAATCAAGATCATCTCCGCATGTTCTTTTTGGACAATCTCCTCAAGTTCACGGACGTAAACATTATCCTTTCCTTCGTTAGCCAAATCGGTTTCATTGACATTGGCTGCATAAATTACCGGCTTGTCCGTTAACAGAAATGCCTGCCGGACTATAGCCCGCTCTTCGTCATCGAAATCAAGGGCTCTGACAGGCTGCTCATTTTCGAGAGCCGTTTTAATCCGTTCATAAACATCCATTTCAGCTTGAAATTGCGCCCGTATCTTGGGGTCCGGGGTTTTCAACGAACGGCTCGTTTTCTCAATCCGTTTTTCGATAGTTTCCAAATCCGCCAAAATCAGCTCCAAATTGATGGTCTCCACATCCCGTTTGGGATTGACTGAGCCTTCCACGTGAACGATATTGGGGTCTTCAAAACAACGAACTACGTGGACGATGGCATCCACTTCCCGGATATTGGCGAGGAATTTGTTGCCCAAACCCTCTCCCCGGCTGGCGCCTTTCACCAATCCGGCAATATCCACAAACTCAATGGCAGCATGCGTCACCTTTTCCGGTTGATACATCTCCGCCAATTTATTCAGGCGTTCATCAGGAACGGCCACGATTCCGACATTGGGATCAATGGTACAAAAGGGGTAATTGGCGCTCTCTGCCCCTGCTTTCGTAATTGCATTAAACAACGTACTCTTGCCGACATTCGGCAATCCGACAATTCCCAGTTTCAACTTCAGACATCCCTTCACTTAACATCATATAACTTGCCTCAGTTATTATAAATGAATCCATCTCCAAATACAAATTATATTTTTTGAAAGATTTCTTCAAACAGCGAAGCGATCTGACTGTCGATGGAAGCTCCCTGACGAATAATCGCTGCCAGCTCCCCGTTATCCAGCCAAACCCCATGACCTTCCGGACAGCGATCCACGGTGACCGGTTCTTCTAAAGCCCACACCAACTTCTCCATCTCTTTTTGACAAATCGGACATTTTAGGCGAGGCTCCGAGGATTCTTCCGCAGGAATTAACTCCGTCAACCACACCATTCCGCTGGAATAATCCTTTGTTAACTTTTCAAGCTCTCCGGTATCCAACCATACGCCGCCACAAGAAAAACAATGGTCAATTTCGATATTATCCAGCTCCATCACGATCATTGCCATTCCACATCGAGGACAAATCATGGTATCCCTCCCATCATTGAACTCACATTACCATCCTTCCATGAAATTATTTAGGAATAATTCCATCTTCATGAAGGCTTTTCCTGCTGTAATTTCACCCCGGAAACTTTTAAATTACTCGCTTCCCAGCATATTTCGTAAAGCTTCGATGTCCTTCAATTGAATGGAAGACCGGTGAAAATCGATAATTCCTTCATCCCGCAAACGGCTCATTTCCCTAGATAGAGAGGGCCTGGTGATATTTAAAAAATCAGCCATCTCGTTCCTGTTCATCGGGAGCATAAAGGTAGACTGCCCGGTTTGTGCATATTGCTCTAATAAAAAGGTTCCAATCTTTTCCCGCACACTCTTGATGGACAGATATTCTAATTTCTTATTGAGGATAAGAGCTTTATTGGAAATGATCTTCAACATATTCAGGATCAAATGGCGGTGACTGGCACATTGCCGCGCACAGTTGCCGACAATCTTCTCCGGAGCTAAAAAGAAAACCGTAGTATCCGTCTGAGCCACCACCGTCGCAGGCCACACTTTCTTACCGGAAAAAGCAGCCATCTCCCCAAACATTTCTCCGGGCCCTAACAGAGATAAAATACTCCTGTTTCCGGACAAGTCTTCTTTGGCTACCGTCACTGTCCCGGAAAGAACGATCCCAATCCCTCGAAACGGTTCCCCGGCTAAAGCGATAAACGAATTTTTACTGTATTGCTCGATCTCAGGACGAATACACTCCAGCATCACCAGCAATTCATCATCGGATATCTGGGCAAACAAATCTGATGTTTTCAACAAATTTAGCCATTTCTTCACAGTTTTACCCCCTCCGGTCATTGGTAACCCAGGTTACCGATTTTACAGCTCGATTATATTACACTTAACTCGTAAAAACAAATACAGTTTTTCAATACAAAACAGGAGGTACCCATGAAACGAAAGATTGTTAAAATAGACGAATCCAAATGCAATGGTTGTGGCCTCTGTATCAGCGGATGCCACGAAGGCGCGTTGCAGCTGGTAGACGGGAAAGCCAAACTCATCTCCGACGCCTACTGTGACGGCCTGGGTGCCTGTCTACCGGAATGCCCGGTTGGCGCCATCACTATCGAAGAACGGGAAGCAGACCCCTTCGACGAAGAATTGGTTAAAGACCGAATGGTAGCAGCAAATCAGGCACATCAGACGAACATATCCTTTAGCTGCCCCGGGGCCCAAGCCCGTGCCATTACTCAGAAAGAAGTTGTGGCTAACGTTCGGCCTGCAACAACACCGGTTTCCAACGTCTCTCAATTGCGTCAATGGCCTTGTCAGATTCAATTGGTTCCGGTAGGCGCACCGTACTTTGACAATGCGCATCTGCTGATCGCTGCGGATTGTACCGCTTATGCTTATGCCAACTTTCATCAGGAATTTATGAGAAATAAAATTACCCTCATCGGTTGCCCCAAGTTGGATGAGGCCAACTATGCCGAGAAGCTGACGGCCATTTTAAATGCGCACCCCATTAAAAGTGTTACCGTTGTCCGGATGGAAGTTCCCTGTTGCGGCGGTATTGTCAATGCTGCCAAAACGGCCTTAGCCAATTGCAACACGATGATACCTTGGAATGTAATCACTATCAGTACCGATGGGGAGATTCTAGAAGATTAAGTTATGACAGTTGACAGTGGGCAGTGGACAGTTTCAATTTCCCAGACGCTGGCGCACAGTACACAGTACACAGTTCACAGTGCACAGAAATAAAATTCTCGTTTTGAAACACGACTAACTGTTTTTAAGCTTCTGTCTTCTATCTTCTGTGTTCTATCTCCTTATTACCTAATACCAATTAAACTAATGTATATTGGAGGAATGAACAATGGGTATGTTTTGCTTTCAATGTGAACAAACCGCAGGCGGCAAAGGCTGTACAAAAGTGGGCATTTGCGGCAAAGAACCGGATGTAGCCAATAAGCAAGATGAACTAACCGGTGCTCTGATTGGCTTAGCCAGAGCAGCTCAAGGCAAAGTTCCGGGAAAAAAAGCCAACGAATTAATGCTGCAGGGTTTGTTTACAACCATCACCAATGTTAACTTTGACCTTTACCGTATTCAAGCGATCATCGAGGAAGTCCATGCTGAAAAGGAAAAGCTGGGCGGAGCCGAAGATCTGGAATACACCGCTTTATGGCAGGGAGACACAGATATTGTATCCCTTCGTTCCACCTTGCTCTTAGGTATCCGTGGAATGGCAGCATACGCCTGGCATGCATATGTCCTGGGCAAAGAAGACAACGAAGTAAACGATTGGTTCTTCAAAGGAATGAAAGCTTTGGGAGAAGACCATTCCGTCGAAGCTTGGCTGGAACTGATGATGGAGTTTGGCGAAATCAACCTGAAATGCATGGCTTTACTGGACGAGGCCAACACTACAACTTATGGCCATCCGGTTCCTACCAAAGTTACTACCGTTATTGAACCCGGCCCCTTTATCGTCATTAGCGGCCATGACTTGCATGATCTGAAACAACTTCTGGAACAAACGTCCGGTAAAGGGATTAATATCTATACCCATGGCGAGATGCTGCCAGCCCACGGTTACCCGGAACTGAAGAAGTTCCCACACCTAAAAGGAAACTTTGGTACCGCCTGGCAAAATCAGCAGAAAGAATTTGAATCCATTCCTGCTCCGGTCCTGTTTACCACCAACTGTTTGATGCCGCCGAAACCCTCCTATTTCGACCGGGTTTTCACCACGGCAGTCGTTGCCTACCCCGGGCTGCAGCATATTCCGGATCAAGGTGGCCGAAAGGACTTCACTCCGGTCATTGAAAAAGCCCTGGAACTGGGTGGTTGGACGGAAACCAAAGTATTAACCGGCATTAACGGCGGAACCGAATTAATGACCGGATTTGGACGAAACACTGTATTGAGTGTAGCCGATCAGGTGATTGATGCAGTCAAATCCGGAGCAATTAAACACTTCTTCCTGGTTGGCGGCTGTGACGGTGCCAAACCGGGACGCAATTACTACACCGAATTCGTCCAAAAGACGCCCAAAGATACCGTGGTTTTAACCCTGGCTTGCGGCAAATTCCGTTTTAACGATCTGGACCTGGGAACCATTGGCGGACTTCCCCGGATCATGGATATGGGCCAATGCAATGACGCCTACTCAGCGATCCAAGTAGCGCTGGCTCTGGCTAAAGCTTTTAATTGCACTGTCAACGAATTGCCGTTAACCCTGGTTCTGTCATGGTACGAACAGAAAGCTGTATGTATTTTGCTCACTCTGTTAGCCTTGGGCGTGAAAAATATTTACCTTGGGCCGACTCTGCCCGCATTCATCTCTCCCACGGTCCTTGGGGTTCTGGTTGAAAAATTCGGAATTACCCCGATTTCAACCCCGGAAGCCGATCTCCAAAAGATATTGGGTCAATAGACGGGTAAATTATATCAAAAACTTAGAGCATCCCTTTTGGGATGCTCTTCTTGTTTTACATTAAGTCCCTTCTCAACAAACCTGGCAATTGCATCATATAGATTTTGGTCACTGAATATAATGTTCTATGATAGACAAGCAAATTTTAATTATGCCAAAATTGAGGTAACCGGGTGAGATTCAGTGAGGATATTATGGATTTCCTTATGTATCGTATTGATATATTGTCTATACCTGTTATCCCGCCTCCGAATTTTCTTCTTTTTTTATACCCATCCATCCCTACTAACCACGATGAATTCCTTTTTAAGCGGACAGGCACTGGATAGAGAAGAGTATTATTCACTATATTGCATCCCTCAAGCTTTTCTCTTTGCTCAAATTGAAAAACATTTCCTGAACATTCACTGGAATCCTGCAAGTATCCAATTTTTGCATTATTCCGGCTTCATCCCCTATTATCTGCAGCAGCAAAAAGCCGATCCGTTTCTAATCAGCTGTTTGTGTGATGTTACACCCGACTTTTGCAACGAATTAATACGGACAATCTATCCAAAATTACCCTTAAAAACTCAAACGGATCTACTATTTACGCTCATCCAAAAGGATCAAGCCTTTACTTTGGAATTGTTTTATCTATTCATCCGAAATCATTCTATACCAGCTTTTATAAAACATCTGCTCCATCAATGGGACACAGAATTATTAATCCAATGGTTCACAACGAAAATCCACCGTTCTGATTTCAGTTATGTATTCTTTTCGCTCTTACCTCTGATAAAACCGGCTGAAAGCGTCCCACCGCTCATCCGGTTACTTCCACGATTGAACACCAACCATAAACTGTTATTGATGGATTGCATCTCATCGTCACCTGGTTTGGAATGGTTACCGCTATTAAGTAATCTTGATGAAGATGAACCGGTGATTCGTATCAAATCCGCAGCCACCCGAAAGGAGTTACTCAACCATGCCCAAAATTGCAGCTGTTGTCCCAGCTTTCAACGAAGAGAAGACCCTTGGGAATACATTGAACAGTTTGCTCCATATCTTCTCCCATAAAGATATCTATGTTATCAGCGACGGATCCACCGATGGCACCGCCGCCAAAGCCCGGGAATACACCGAAAACGTCCTCGATGAGTTTCAAAACCGCGGCAAGATGAAATCCCTAAACTATCTGATCCAATCCTTTTCTCTGGCCGAGCGTTATGACTATATCTTATTTGTAGATGCCGATACCATAGTTGCCTTTGATTTTCTGGAACAGGTCACTCCGTTACTTACTGACGACACCGCCTGTATCGTCGGGCAGATTATCAGCAGATCCCATAACTTTTTAACCTTTTACCGTAAAATTGAGTATTTCATCGGGCAGGAAATATATAAAAAGTCCCAATCAAGCCTGGGCATTATTACCGTTGCGCCAGGCTGCAGCAGTATTTTCAACACCCGTTGTCTTAAAGAGATAGATTTTTCCAACCCAACTCTGGCTGAAGATTTGGATATGACAATTCAAATCTATCGAAAAAAATTAGGTAAAATCAAATACTGCAGTCAGGCACGGGTCTATACCCAGGACCCGGCCACTTTTAGAGACTTTTACAATCAGATCAAACGTTGGCATTGCGGATGGTTTCAATGTCTGAAACGCTACCGGGTTCCTTTCGGCTGGACCCGTTTTGATCTTGAAGCTTTATATCTTACATCCGAAGGAGTCATCTATGGTTGTCTGACATTGGGTTTACCCTGGTTGATTTTCAAATATCCCCAACTTACCCTCATGGGGATCTTAGCTGACTTCAGCATTTTTTTCCTGTTTACGTTGTATATCTCATATCGTAATAAAATCTATCGTTATCTTCCGTTGGTTCCCCTTTATTATGTTCTAAAGATGTTGCAAAGCATCATATATATCAGATGTCTATGCTTTAGCCGAAATCATTTATGGAGAAAGGTGAGGAGATATTAAATGTATGGACTACCTTATACCGGCCACAGTTTTCTGGCCCATCTTGTTGTGATTATCGCCGCACAAATCCGTAATATTTATTCCTTCTTCAAATCGGGAATCCTGAGCCACTGTAGCCAAAAGTGAAACGCATCGGCTGGCTTATCACTGTTGTCCTGAGTTTATCATTGTTTTACCCATGGGCAACCCACCTGATTAACCGTTGGATTCAACTCCAACCCATTCAGCTGATGGAAGAGCCCACTCCGGTTTCACCGACAGTATTATCTCTGCCTGACACGGTTGAAAATATTCCGGTGAAACCGGAGATTGAAAACCCAACCGAACCCAATGTGATATTCCCACAACCCCGAAAAGACCTGAAACAGTCGTCCATACCTGAACCAAAATCTATTCCTCCCAAGCCTCAACCTCTTCCGGTCTTTACATATGTATTAGAAATCCCGGCTCTGGGAATCAAACGCGCGGTCTACGAAGGCGCCAGCCCGGCAAATTTAAGGCGTGGACCCAGTCATATGCTGGAATCCGCACCCTATGGCGAAACCGGCATCTGCTTGATCGCCGGCCATCGCACTACCTATGGCGCTCCCTTTCGCTATGTTGACCGATTAGTTCCGGGAGACCTCATCCTCATCCGTAATCAGAAGATCACCTATGAATACATCGTCCAAGACCATCGAGTCGTCGATGCTAACTATAAAACCGATTTTCAATCCGAAACTCAGGAACTTTATCTGTCAACGTGTCATCCCCCTCATTCCGATAAAAAGCGGCTGCTGATCCGCTGCCGCCTCCGTCAATCCTTATGACTGTATATCTTCTGTTTTGCTCTGCTTATCTTAGAGAAATTTGGGATCCAGATCTCCGAATGTGGTCCGAGTTGGAAATTCGCGAAACATCTGAATACCAAATTCATAGGCTGCCGAATGGAGTAGAATCAATCGCCGGCTTTGATCCTTCTGCATCCATTTTTTTAAAGGTTCATAGTCATCCTGATTATAAATCCGGGCTGCAATTACATTGGCCCCAAGTTGTTCGGCTTTAGCCACCAGTAAACCGGTTTCTCCGACTGCTGCCGTCACCTCCGTTACATTAAGGGAGATTTGATATACCCTTTGCAGAGCCCGCAAATACCGGGATGGCGCATCACAATACTGATCCGGGTACATCTTGTCTGTGTATTGGGCCACGATCGGCTCTTTCAAATCAATCAGTACCGGCTGGCCGCCGATAACTGCCCCAACCTCACTTTTCCGGACAGGAGCACTACCCAGAATCGGCGTTGTCATCCCGTAGCGCTGTTTATATCCCATCAATATATTGGTAAACCGGTCACATGGTGCATAACAAGCAATCCCTTTCTTAGCCAAAAACAGGGCTGCATTGGCTTTATCCGGACTGTCCATACAGGCAATCACCAACCGAAGGGGATTGTGGTTATGCAAAGCCAGCACTGGAGAGACCACTGCATTAAATCCATGCGTATCCGGGATAACCGCCATCTCTTCATCGCCGTTTCGTTGAAATGTCACCGTCGGATAATCGATCTTATCCTGAAAAATCATAAACGGATAGTTTCCTTCACCGTCCGCTCCGTAATACAGCCCGTCTGCTTTTTTAACCGCCAAACCCGGTGTTAACGGAACAACCTCCACACCGGCCCAGCGCATCAACTCTCCGGCCCGGGCACCTTCCATATAGGGAACCAACTCATGTTCTCCACTAGGTTTCCGGTTTGGTGGAACCCGGATATCAAAACGGGACTCTTTCCAAAAAATATCCCGAACCCCGCGATCAACTTGGATCCCCACCAAAGCCCGTTCTTCTCCTTTCAGATCTAACCGGGATAATCCCAGAACCATATAAGTTGCATCACCTACGCTCAGCCTGTCCATTTGGGCAGAAGCCGAAGGTTCTAATCCAACTGCCGGCATAGATATTAATCCCGCAAAGAAAAGAAAGACTATTATCAATGACCATCCCGATACTTGTTCAGTATTTCGTTTCATACGTTCACCTCCATATGATGCATATGTCCAAGCTGTTTCAGATATTCATCCTTCGAAATATCCCATTAAAAAGGGTTTTTTTAATATTTATGGAATTTATCTGGAGAGATAATCAACCATAAGGCAGGTAAATAAAGATGAACGATACTGAGAATTATGGATTTCCTCCTGAGCTGGCCCAAGTGATGCGAGAGCAAAAAATCGATCTCCAATTAACCCGCAAAATTTTGGATAAATACAATCAAGGTGCTTATGACCACATTCAACCGGTTGTCGTTTCCGAACTGCCCAAAGTCGACGGCAAAACCATCATTGACGTTACCCGAAACCTATCCTTAACGATGGATTTGGAAACAGCCCGGACAAATCTGGCCCGTTTGGGAGTGGAACTGGATTTAGATCAATTTGCTAAGGCTACCGGTTCAACCATCACTTTTGACCGAAAAGGCCTTGTTAATTTAGGCATATTATTATATCCATCCCTTGCCTATGGCATTTTAAATGGCGGCTCAGCCAGCAGTTATTTTGATCGCAAACGAAATGAATCCTTTAATCCGGTACTGTATCAAATCTGTATTAAGGAATCGGAAATTTTAAAGAAATCAGCGCCTGAAAAAGCCAAAGGCCTAGTACCGGCATTTATCAATCCGGACGGTACCCCCGGTCCTTCTTTTATCGAATTGAAGATGCGCTCATTGCTGATTGAAACCTTGCGTTATCAATGGCAAACCGGAACCAAAGTTCCGGCCCTGGCTCCTCTTTATCAAATGACCAGTATTCATAATAACGCCACCATCCAAGCAGCCTACGATGACTATCGTTCCAGCCCGTATCTTCAACCATTGATCGAAGCAACCGGAACCGATATTACGCAGGCCTTGACCGGTGTCCAACCCATGCTGGCAGCCCTTACTCACAGTAAATTGGGACGCCCCAAAGAAATCTTTACCGAAGCCTACGGTAAGCCAAACCAGGTTTTACCGATGCCGGGCGGCCATGGACAAAATTTTGAAATCCTTAAAGAGGTTTACCGGGATTTGCTTAATCAAGGCAAACGATACATATATCTAGGAAATGTGGATAATTTGGGATATACCGTGGACCCTGTATCCCTAGCCTTGATCGCTCTCCAACGCAAACAAGCCGGATTTGAGTTTTCTTTCCGGACCGCGGTGGATATCAAAGGAGGCATCCTCATTCGAGACCAATACAACCGGCTGAACTGCGCAGACATCGGGCCAGCCATCAGCCCCGATGAAGTATTACGTGCCGAAAGCCTGGGCACAGACATCCTCTTTAACTGTGCCACTGGTCTCTTTGATCTGGAATACCTTGTCGAAAATCTTGATCGAATCATCGAGCATCTTCCGGTTCGAATCACCGATCAAGATAAAGATGCCGGAATGTACTCCCAAGCAGAACAGGTCACTTGGGAAGTTATCAGCCTGCTAGATGATTTCCTGATTTTCGGCGTCAATAAATACGAACGGTTTTTAGCCGCCAAACTGGTCCTTGAAAATTTGATGGCTAGCGGCATCGGCCTGGAGCATCCGGATTATCCTACCTCCGATGATCCCAAAACCGACTTTAAAGCAATCGCTATTCAACTGAACAAAGGTTTGGAGAACCGACTGAAAACAGTTTATGGCATGAAAAAATCCTTCACGTTGGATCCCCCTGACCCCGGAAGAACTGATTGCAGAATTCGAACGTTAAGAAACGGAAGACAGGAGATAAAAGTCAGAAGACAGTTGGAAAGAGAGGTTCCCGGTTTTTAGGTATATAAATTTAGATACCGTTATGGGTTTTACATTTCGGGTTCCCCGTCATTCTCTGACTTCTGTCCCCTGTCTCCCCAATCTTCCAGATTCCCTCTTTTACCCATTTCCTAATCCACTGTGAACTGTACACTATGTAGTATTTACTGTTTTACCCCTGTCTCCTGACTCTACCAAAATCCCGTAACCCAGTACGCTGAACCTGTCCCCGAATATTTCTGCCATCAAATCCATATCCTATCTCAGCTATGGATAACCGTTTACAACTGATTAAAATCACCTCCTGGATCGGTATTGGAGGTAATATTATTCTGGCCTGTGTTAAAATAGTATTAGGGCTCATCTCCGGAAGCCTGGCAGTCATCGGCGACGGGATCGATAGCGCGACCGACATCTTAAGCTTCTTGATCATTCTCTTTGCCGCCCGGATTATTGCCAAGGAGCCGGATCGGACGCATCCCTACGGCCATACCCGGGCAGAACCCATCGCCACTATGATCATCGCCTTCATTATTCTCTATGCCGGACTTGAACTCTTTAAAACGGCTTTTTCCAAGCTGACAGCCGGAACTGTCTCCGATATCCCATCCGTCCTGGCCATCTATGCTACAATTATTTCCATCAGTGGGAAAATATTTTTAGCTATATTTCAATGGAACATTGGCCGCCGCACAGCCAGCCCCATGTTAATTGCTAATGCTCGAAATATGTTCAATGATATTCTCATCTCCTCCGGAGTACTGCTCGGCCTCATATTCACCTTCTGGTTCCGGTCACCGTTTATCGATCCCCTCATTGCCCTCGGCGTCAGTCTTTGGGTGGTCCGAACTGCTGTTAAAATCTTTCTGGAAAACTATACCGAATTAATGGAAGGCGTCGAAGACCTCTCCCTCTACCAGCAAATCTTTTCAGCAGTCAAAGAAGTGCCCAACGCCTTCAATCCTCACCGAACCCGTATTCGCAAACTGGCCAATTTGTACGCCATTGACATGGATATCGAGGTCCCCCCTGATCTCTCCGTACGGGAAGGCCATTTCATAGCCACTCAGGTCGAAACCGAAATTAAAATGAAAATCCCGAGTGTCTATGATGTTTCCGTCCACATTGAACCCCTTGGCAATACAGAAGACAATGAAAAATTCGGCCTGACTGAAAAGCACTTCTAAAATCCATCCCTATCCATAGCAGGAAACCCGTTAACGAACGCGAAAAGAACATCAAACATCCATTTCCGGAGGTAAACAAAGATGACTATGACTCCCAAAGAACTCGCTCAGATGATCGACCATACACTCTTAAAGCCTGACGCAACCGAAGCTCAAATCGTTCAATTGTGTCAAGAGGCCATCACCCATGATTTCTGGTCAGTTTGCGTCAATCCATTTTGGATCCCCAGAGTCCGCCTGGAATTAAGCGGGACGCCGGTCCATATTTGTACAGTGATCGGCTTCCCTCTCGGTGCTACTTCCACCCGTGCCAAAGTTGCCGAAGCGGAACAAGCGATCCTGGACGGTGCCCATGAAGTTGACATGGTTCTCAATGTCGGCGCCCTTAAGTCTCAACATACCAAAGCCGTTCTCGAAGACATTCAAGCTGTAGTGCAGGCTGCCAAAGGCAAAGCATTAGTCAAAGTGATTTTGGAAACCGGCCTGTTAACGGATACTGAAAAAATAAAAGCCTGCGAACTCAGCGTCGAAGCTGGTGCAGACTTTGTTAAAACTTCCACAGGATTTGGACCCGGCGGTGCCACCGTCAATGACATTGCCCTAATGCGTCAAACCGTCGGCCCCCGCATGGGAGTCAAAGCCTCCGGAGGCGTCCGGGATCTCCAAACAGCTCTGGCTATGATAAATGCCGGTGCCACTCGAATCGGTACCAGTTCCGGCATTGCCATTCTCTCAGGAATCCAACCCGCATCAGAAACCTATTGAGGAATTAACGTTTTCCTTTATCATAGGGCTCTCCTGCCGCTTTAGGCGCCTGAGACGACTTGGAGAACATCACCAATACGATCAACGTGATCACATAAGGGAAAATTTTCAGCAAAATTCCTGGAATACGGGCAAACAACGGAACTGCTTGAGACACATTGGCGATAGTACTGGCGAACCCGAAGAAGAAGGTAGCACCCAATACACCCCAAGGTTTCCATTGGCCGAAGATCAAAGCAGCTATCGCCAAAAAACCGAGGCCGGCCACTGTTCCACTAAACTCCCCGGAATAGGTAACAAGTATGATCGCCCCACCCAAACCGGCAAAAGCACCGGAGATCATCACGGCAATATACCGAATCCGATACACATTGATACCGGCCGAATCTGCGGCTTGGGGATGTTCTCCGCAGGCCCTGAGCCGCAACCCAAAAGCCGTCTTATATAAAACGAACCACGAAAGGATCAAGATCGCCAAGACCAGCCAAGTCGTGGCATAAGTCTGGGTGAATAATAATTTGCCTATCACCGGAATGTCGGAAAGCACCGGAATCGTTCGCCGTACCATACCATGGACAATATGGATATTACCGCTCCCAGTGATATTCCTGGCCAAATACACGGTAATTGCTCCGGCAATCATGTTGATCGCCGTCCCGCTGATCACCTGATTGGCATGAAGATTAATACAGGCAAAAGCATGCAACAGCGAAAACAGCGCTCCGGCAATGGCAGCGACCAACAGCCCGACCCATACTGCCGTTCCCGGCATAAATTTCTCCAAATTGACAATAGTAATGGCGCTGGAAAAGAGACCAACCACCATCAAGCCTTCCAATCCAATATTGACAACCCCGCTCCGCTCACTGAACAATCCGCCTAATGCCGTAATGAGCAACGGAATGGTGAAAGCAATCGCATACGGAAAAACCTGCACAATGATTTCCCACATTATTTTGCACCTCGCAAATACTTCTTCAACCGATCCCAGCAGCGCTCAATTAAGATACTGGTCGCCGCAAAATAGATGATGGTTGCAATGATGGAATCGGCAATCTCCGGCGGAATATTGGTCATCGCATTCATAAAGCCTTTGCCCGAGTGGAGCAGACCAAAGAAAACCGCTGCAAAAAATACTCCCCAAGGCGAATTCGCCCCGAGCAATGAAACAGCAATCCCGTCAAACCCTTGACTGGGCATAACCCCGATCTGAATATTGGAGGCATATCCAATATAAAATGCAGCACCGCCAAGGCCTGCCAAAGCTCCGGAGATCATCATCGAGATCACAATATTTCGGCTGGATCGGATTCCGGCATATTCGGCAGCATGGCGGTTAAATCCCACTGCTTTCAGCTCGTATCCTAGCGTAGTTTTGTTTAAAATAAAGCCAATCACGATAACAGCCAACACAGCCAGAAAAAAACCTAAATTGATATACGAACCGTTAAACATCTTAGTCAGCCAAACGACTTTCAAAGAAGCAGCTTCAGTAATCTTCCGGGATTCCGTCTCCAGATAAGGGCCTTTAAAATAACCTGGCACCACATAATAGACGGTCCAATAGGCGATCCAGTTCATCATGATGGACGAAACCACTTCATGAACATTAAACCGGGATTTGAGATATCCGGGAACAAATCCCCACAACGCACCGGCTATCAAGGCACCCAGGACAGCGGTCGGAAGCAAAATCACCTTAGGCCAAGCAAAAGAAAGGCCAATCGCAGTGGCACATAATCCACCGGCCAGCATCTGACCGGCAGCTCCAATATTGAACAATCCGGTTCGAAACGCAAAGGCTACCGCCAAGCCAGTAAAGATCAAAGGCGTCGCGGTTGCCAACGTATTTCCAACCCGTTCAATGCTCATAAGCCCGCCCCGAATTAAAAAGTAATAGCCTTGCAATGGGTTATTGCCAGTCAACATCATTAAAATAGCTCCGGCTAACAATCCCAAAACAACGGCAATTAACGCTAACACATATTCCTTGTTCAATTCCATCTTCACCTGATATCGCCTCTCTTTACCCCGGCCATCATCAGCCCGATTTCATTTTCATTGGTCTCATCGGCCTGGACAATCCCGACCAATTCTCCGTTATTGATTACTGCGATCCGGTCCGAAACGCTTAAAATTTCATCCAATTCGAGTGAAACCAGTAAAACAGCTTTCCCTTTATCCCGTTGTTCCACCAACCGTTTATGAATATACTCAATCGCACCTACATCCAAACCTCGGGTCGGTTGTACAGCGATTAATAATTCAGGATTTTGGGTCAGCTCCCGTCCGACAATGGCCTTTTGCTGATTACCTCCAGACAAGGATCGGGCCACGGAAATCGCTCCTTGTCCCGACCGAACATCAAATTCCTCGATGACGGTTTGGGCATAACGCCGGATTTCATTCCGGTTAAGCAAACCTCTGCTGGAATAGGGAGGCTCATCATATACTTTCAATGCAATATTATCTTCCATGGAATAATCTAAAATTAAGCCATGTTTATGTCGATCTTCCGGTATATGCGCAATTCCGGCCTTAATACGGCTCCTGACGGAGGCCTCAGTAATATCCTTACCATTCAACATGATCTTTCCGGATTCCGCCCGACGCATTCCGGTAATCGCCTCCACCAGTTCAACCTGACCGTTTCCGTCAACACCGGCAACTCCGACAATTTCTCCGGCCCGGACTTCCAGTGAAAAATCTTTCAGCCCCAAGATCTTTCGGTTATTGAGTACCGACAGGTTTTCCACAGCCAGGACTACCTTCCCGGGCTTTGCCGGAGCTTTCACAACCTGAAAATTAACCTCCCGTCCGACCATCATCTCGGCCATCCGGGCTTCACTGGTCTCCGCAACATCAACGGTGCCGATCAGTCGTCCACGACGTATCACAGTGCACCGATCAGCAATGGCTTTGATTTCTTTCAACTTATGTGTAATTAAAATGATGGATTTGCCTTCGGCGATCAGATTCCGCATGATCTTCATCAATTCCTGGATCTCCTGCGGAGTCAATACGGATGTGGGTTCATCGAAGATCAACACATCCGCGTTACGGTAGAGCATCTTCAATATCTCAACCCGTTGCTGCATCCCTACTGAAACATCTTCAATTTTGGCATCGGGGTCGACATTGAGTCCATATTTCTCCGAAAGTTCCCGGATCTTGGCCGAAGCGGCCTTTTTATCAACAACCAACCCGCGCTTGGGTTCAATGCCTAAGATAATATTTTCAGTAATGGTAAAATTGTGAACCAATTTAAAGTGCTGGTGCACCATACCGATACCCAGATCATTCGCAACATTAGGATTGGAAATCTCCACTTGCTTACCACGGATGCGGATCTCACCTCCGTCCGGTTGGTACAAGCCAAAAAGAATGCTCATCAGAGTTGATTTACCGGCGCCGTTTTCTCCCAACAAGGCATGGATTTCGCCCTGTTTCACCTGTAACGTGATATCATCGTTGGCGACGATCCCGGGAAATTCTTTCCGAATATGGAGCATTTCAACTACAAAACTCATCCTATCGTCCCCTTATTGCCAATTTAACGGAGTCTTTGCTATATATATTTGTCCAATAACGGCAAAATCCCTGCGTCCTCATCGGAATTTCCTCTTGCCAAAAATAAGAGGGCAGCATCTGCTGCCCTCTTAAGAAATCATTAAAATAATTTTATTTAATGAGATTGCCTCTTTGATCGGAAACTTTGATTTCTCCGGACTGTAATTTCTCGAATACTTCGGCAGTCTTGGTTTGAACTTCTTCGCTTAAGTTCGGGTTTTCATCCGGAATACCGACCCCGTTATTGGATGCATCAAAGGTCAATGTTTGACCTCCCGGGAATTTTCCGTCTTTTTCAGCCTGGACCATGTCAAAGGCCGCTTGAGCGATCTTTTTCATGGCAGAAGTGAGGATAACGGACTTATTCCCTTCATAAATTCCTTCACTATATTGATCAACGTCAACACCAATTACCCAAACCTGTTGTCCGGCTTTTGCCCGGGATTTGGCTTCATTGATCGCTCCGACGCCAACACCGCCGGCTGCACAGAAAATCGCTTTAACCCCTTTATCATACATTTGAGCTGCCAATTGTTGCCCGGCAGCAACATTGTCGAAAGAACCTTGGTAAATAACATTCTCAGCCTTTAAACTGATATTGGTTCCCAGATTGGCATTAGCATATTGAATGCCTTGCTGGAATCCCCAGTTGAAGCGTTGCACCGGCGGGATTTCCATGCCCCCGATAAAGCCAACTTCACCCTCTTTAAGTTGCAAAGCAGTAGCAATACCTGCCATAAAGCCGGATTCATGTTCGGCAAAGAAAATTGAAACCGTATTTTCTTTCACAACCGCCTTACCATCTCCGGCATGCGGACTACCGTCAATCAATACAAATTTTGCATCTTTGTATTTATCCTGAGCTTGATAAATCGCGGTTTCAAACTTAAATCCGGGGCAAACGATGAATTTATAACCGGCATCATAGAGATTGCCGATTTCTTTCATATAATCGGCTTCCGTGGTTCCGCCCGGTTTTAAGTATTTGGTTTCCACTTTCAGTTCTTCTCCGGCCCGTTTAATCCCTTCCCAAGTCCCCTGATTGAAGGACTTGTCATCAATGGTTCCGGCATCGGTAACCATACCGACCTTTAGATTGGTACCACCCTTAGTAAAACATCCGGAAACTGCAACTGCGAGTATTACCAAAACGATGATCAGTCCCATGCCCTTTTTTAACACGTTAGAGAGCCCCCTTTTTTGATCTTATGGTTTTAAACTCCTGACACCATTTATCTTGTCCACCTCTATTGTATTGAATCACGAAACGACTTTCAATACAAATTTTGCCTAACGTTCTTGAATTTCGAAAGTCTACATCCAGTTTGAAAATTATTTATGTTAATGATCGGGTTTAAGCAGGATTTTATGTAAAATTGTGGAATGTATATAAATGAAAATCTTATTTGAAAAGAAGGGATTTCGGGAATGATCACCACCGAAATTACCCGCGATCCGTTTACCGGATTGCCTAATTTATTTGAGTTACTGGAATCGGCTCCATTACTCACCTACGGTTCTCCCGGCACGGTGATCGCTGCTGATATCGACCATTTAAACAACATTAATGAAAACTATGGTCGTCAATCCGGTGATCGGTGCATTAAAATACTGGCCGACTTATTACGAGCCATCGTCGTTTCATGCTCCGATTCCGTTCCGGCCACCGCCTTTCGGACCGGTGGAGACGAATTTATCCTGATTCTGCCCAATTTCGACAAAAATTCTGCCGAAAATCTAGCCAACGACTTACGAAAGCAATTTCGTAGCCTTGCCATTAAACAAGGGGTATTGGGTACCGGACTCCATACGGTCACCATTCCTTATAATGAAAAAGGCATTTCTGCCCATCAGTTGATTAAAGCTGTCCGATTGGGGTTGGCTGATGGAAATACCCTCAATCCCCCGGCGCGTTTGCCCAAATGGGCAGATCAGCTCATCGACAATATGATCGACCGCGTCTGTGAAACCTTAAATTTATTGCACTATACGCGGTTTTTAGCCCTTCATGATGAAATTTCCGGATTGCCCAATCACCGAGCCGCTGAAATGTTCATCGCCGATGCCCTTCAAAATTACCATCTCAACAAAAAACCTTTCAGTCTTTTATTTATCGACGGCGACAACCTCAAGCAATATAATAATCTCGGTTATCAACAGGGAAACCAAATGATCCGCAATTTGGCAACGGTCATTTCGAATTCATTACGCCACAACGACCTCATTGCCCGATGGTTATCCGGCGACGAGTTTATCGTCGTTCTTCCCAACACCGAATGCAGCCATGCCTTTCAAGTCGGGGAACGACTTCGTGCAGCCGTTGAAAAAGCGACCAGTGACTGGATATTCCCAGTAACCATCTCCATCGGCGTCGCCAACTGTCCTGAAAACGGTACAACCATCGAAACACTACTCGCCAAAGCGGAATCCGCCGTCACATTCGCTAAGCGCGCCGGTAAAAACCAAGTATCATAGCTTACCTTAGCTTAATGAAATTAAAAGAACTGCCCTCTATGGACAGTTCTTTTGCATTCGTATTACTTGTTCTCCAACGGTCGCATCAACGGGAAAAGGATAACATCCCGAATCGACGGTGAATCCGTTAACAGCATGATCAAACGGTCAATTCCGATTCCCATTCCACCCGTCGGCGGCATCCCATATTCCAAGGCAGTGAGGAAATCCTCATCCCAAACCATGGCTTCCTCGTTACCTTTAGCTTTTTCTCTGGCTTGATCCATAAAACGCTGCCGTTGATCCAAAGGATCATTTAATTCGGAAAACGCATTTCCCATTTCCCGGCCATAGATAAACAGCTCAAATCGATAGGCCAGTTCGGGATTGTCATCTTTCCGCTTAGCCAACGGGGATATCTCAATAGGATGATCCATCAAGAAGGTCGGTTGAATCAGTTTCGGCTCCACAAACTCGGAACTGATCTCATCCAAAACCATCCCTTTGGTCGCTTTGGGATCGATCTTCAATCCTAATTTTTCTGCCGCTGCTACCGCCTCTTCATCCGTCTTGATGCTGAACCAGTCTATCCCGGTATATTTCTTGATCGCCTCAACCATCGACAGCCTCGGCCAGGGCGGAGTTAAATCGATTTTGGTTCCCTGATATTCGATTTGTAAGGTACCACAGACCTCCATCGCAGTCTCACAAATGATCTTTTCGGCCAACTCCATCATGACTTCATAATCAGCATAGGATTGGTACAGTTCCATCATGGTGAATTCCGGATTGTGACGGGTGGAGATCCCTTCGTTACGAAAACAATGGCCAATTTCATAGACCCGGTCAAAACCGCCGACAATTAACCGCTTATGATAAAGCTCCAAAGCGATACGCATGGTCAGATCCAGATCCAATGCATTATGATGAGTTTCGAAAGGCCGGGCATGTCCACCTCCGGCAATCACACTCAGAATCGGCGTATCCACCTCGATAAAATTCAATTCATCCATGATCCGGCGGATGGTACGGATAATTTTTGTCCGCTTAAGAAATACCTCCATAACCTCCGGATTGGAGATTAAGTCCAGATACCTCTGGCGGTAACGCAAATCCGTATCCGTCAGTCCGTGCCATTTGTCCGGCAACGGCCGAAGAGCTTTCGACAACAGTTGATAGCTTTGTACCTGAACGGAAATCTCTCCGCGTTGCGTCTTAAAGACTTTACCGGTTACTCCGATAATGTCGCCCAAATCCAAATCAAGATAGTTTTCATAAGCGCTTTCGCCCAAAACATCAATTTTCGCAAACAACTGGAGCGTTCCGGTTTGGTCGGCGATATTGGTAAAGGACACTTTGCCTTGGCCACGCTTGGCTACCAGCCGGCCGGCAACCGTCACAATTTGGCCGTCCAATTCCTCAAATTTCTCCACGATCTCCCGTAACATATGGGTACGATCAAAACGCTGTCCATACGGGTTAATCCCCTGGCTCTTGAGCTTTTCAAGCTTAGCCAGTCGATTTTCGATTTGTTCATTTCTTTGAATTTCAGGTATCACAATCCATGCCCTCCAAAACCTAAATAACAATTACATATAAATAAAATGACATCAATACCCTAAGAAAAAGAGAGTGGAGGCGTCCACTCTTTATTTAATATCGATAATTTTATACTGAATGGTTCCCATGGGGACATTGACATTAACGACACTTCCGAGTTTTTGCCCCATCAAGCTCCGCCCAACCGGAGATTCATTTGAAATTTTGAATTTCATCGGATCCGCTTCGGCCGATCCGACAATGGTGTATTCCACCTCGGCTCCGCCATTGACCTCCACAAGTTTAACTGTGGAACCAAGAGTCACTACCCCTGCTTGAGCTTCACTCTCATCGATAATTCGAGCATTTCTCAGCATCTTTTCAATTGAGAGGATCCGGCCTTCAATAAATCCTTGCTCATTTTTGGCATCCTCGTACTCCGAATTTTCGCTGATATCGCCAAATTCCAGAGCCTGTTTGATCCGTTCCGCTACTTCACGGCGGCGAACAGTCTTCAAATACTCTAACTCTTTCTC
>Ga0134092_1000631_pt1 | contig 35098 bp, 31 predicted proteins | sample 3_6taG_FD_94454 | JGI IMG/M metagenome (GOLD analysis project Ga0134092, IMG submission 94454) | Switchgrass degrading microbial communities from high solid loading bioreactors in New Hampshire, USA - 3_6_20_6_A3 metaG | ecosystem: Engineered > Bioreactor > Semi-continuous > Anaerobic >... | reverse complement strand
TTATCCCAAATTTACTTTAGGTTTCCCTTCGCTCTTTCTTTATCACTCAAAGTTCCATTTATACACTGTTCACTTTTCAATGTCCATTCTTTTTCGCCGCTCATCACAGGCGGCTTTTTTATATTAACACCACAAGGGGTATACTTTCAAGCCATGAAGATCTTATATTAAAAGATTAATTCAATTTACGTTCACTTTGCTTTTATAAACTCTTTAAATCTATCACATAATTTATTTTATTCAATCTTCAATTAAATTATTCTAAAAAATCCGTTTTGTTATTAACCATTCTTTCTGTTTTATTATTGGCCATACTTATAGTGTTCTTAATTATAATGATAATAATTATAATGCTCATAATTCTTTTAACTTATCGACAACTTTTTTAAAGTCTTCCCACATATATACCTTCTTTGACTCATCCCTAAGAAGAGCTGCCGGGTGAAATGTGGGCATAATCCAGTATGATTCCTTTTTAAACCATTGCCCTCTTACTTTTGTAACTTTTGCTCCTTTATCTATTATGTATTTTATTGCAGTATCTCCAAGGCATACGATAATTTTAGGGTTTACAAGGCTTATTTGTCTGTGAAGGTACGGAAGGCATTGCCTTGCCTCAGTTTCGTAAGGAACACGATTATTAGGGGGTCTGCATTTTACGATATTTGCAATGTAATACATATCATCACTTATCATGAGTGCTTTAAGAAGAAGGTCAAGTAACTTGCCGGCAGCGCCGACAAAAGGAAGGCCCTGAAAGTCTTCCTGCCTTCCGGGGCCTTCTCCGATTAACATAAGGTCGGCGTTAATATTGCCGCGGCCTATTACTACATTTGTCCTGGTTTTGCTAAGTTCGCATTTTGTACAGCTTAAACATTCCTTTTTTAACTCTTCCCAGCTTAACGTATCATACATATAAATAATACCTCGCAGCGGAATTATATATAAGTAATAAAAATTAAGTTATAAGTCAAAATAAGTAACAAAAATATAAGTAATTAATAATTAAAATAAGTAATTAATACAACTAAAGTATTAGTGCAATTATAGTAAGAAGAATAAAATCATAAATTAAAGCAATTAATTAGCCCTGTAAAACGTAATCAAGGATTTTTTTCATAACGTTTCCCGCACTGTCGTGTATAACAATTTTTGCCCTGTAATCATAAGGTGTATAACTTTTATTTATTAATATCATTTTATCTTTTCTGTAATAATTTAACAGTCCTGCCGCGGGATATACAACCAGGCTTGTGCCCATTACCAGCATCACATCTGCATCCATTATTGCAAATAAAGCTCCTTCAATTACATCCTGGTCCAAAGATTCCTCATACAGTACAACGTCGGGTTTTACTATACCTCCGCAAACATCGCATTTTGGTATAGTTTTTGATGTATCCATTACATAATCCAGGTCGAAAAATTTATGACATTTCATGCAGTAATTCCTATATACGGAGCCGTGCAATTCATATACATTTTTCGAGCCCGCAGCTTGATGAAGCCCGTCTATATTTTGCGTCACCACAGCCTTCAACTTGCCCATTTTCTCCAGTTGAGCCAGTACAAGGTGGCAATTGTTAGGTTTTGCATCCCTGTAAACCAGATTATTTCTGTAATAATCGAAAAAATTCTCCGTTTCCTCCACAAAGCACGTATGGCTCAACATGTATTCAGGCGGATGGTTATACTTGGTCCTGGCGGCATAAAGACCGGATGCGGATCTAAAGTCAGGTATATTACTTTCGGTTGAAACACCGGCGCCCGTAAAGGCTACGATGTTATCCGACTGCTTTATTATTTCAGCAGCCTGTTCTATCAGATCCATTATAAAGGCCTCCTCAACATTATCTTTGCACGCGCCCGGATGCATTTCCTCCCATAAGACTTTCAACTTCCTTAACGGTTACCCTGTTGAAGTCACCGCTTATTGAGTGTTTCAGGCAGCTTGCCGCAACTGCAAAGTTAAGGGCATCTTCTTTGTTGCTGTATTTGTTGAGCCCGTAAATTAATCCTCCTGCGAATGAGTCTCCTCCGCCAACCCTGTCTACGATATCACAGATGTCATATTTCTGACTGAGGTAGAAATTAGTTCCGTCATTCATGCAGGCAGACCACCTGTTATGATCAGCGCTCTTGCTTTCCCTGAGCGTAATAGCCATGATTTTGATGTTTGGGAATTTTTCAATTACCTTGCATGTCAGTTCTTTATATTTATCAATATTCAGTTCTCCGCTTTCCACGTCCACATCTACGGTAATACCAAGGGACTTCTGGCAGTCTTCCTCGTTTGCAATACCCACATCTACGTATTTAACCAGTTCGGTCATAACTTCAACTGCAGATTTGCCGTATTTCCACAGTTTGCCCCTGTAATTGAAATCGCAGGAAACGGTAAGCCCCATTTCTTTAGCTGTTTTTACAGCTTCCAGTGATAAATCTGCAGCCGATTGGCTAATGGCAGGGGTTATACCGGTTATATGGAACCAGTCAGCACCTGAAAAGGCTTCTTTCCAATTTATATCACCCGGCTTTGCAAGGGAAATTGCTGAATATGAGCGATCATATATAACCTTTGACGGTCTCTGATTTGCTCCTGTTTCAAGGAAATAGATTCCCATTCTTCCTTCTCCTCTTTTGATGAGGGACGTGTCAACCCCAAACTTGCGAAGCTCTGCAACACAGGCATCTCCTATTTCATTGGAAGGAAGTACCGTGATAAAAGCTGCATCCATTCCGAAGTTTGCCAGGGATACTGCTACATTGGCTTCCCCTCCTCCGAAGGTTGCTTCAAACAGGGGAGACTGAAAGAACCTCTCCAATCCAATTGGTTTTAAACGAAGCATAATTTCTCCGAAAGTTACAACTCGTTTTTTCATTCCAATACATCCTCCTCTTATTTAGTTTATTTTTATATCATCTCTTTATCCTTTTTTACTTGGTTTATACTTTCTATAAACATAATAAACATGTTACTTATTACTGATAGTATAATTCAGCAATTCAATTCAACAATTAATTCAACAGTCAATATAATTAATTTTTCTGATTTTTTTATTTTTGGAGCAGATGAATGGCAAACCCGCCGATTTCCTCTTTCAAATATACTGAGGTAACTGCTCCTCCCTGGGGTCCCTTTGCAGTGCTCATATCAACGGAAATGCCTTTACGTTCAAGGTAAGCTATTGCCCTGTTTATATTGTTTGTTTTTATAGCAATATGGCCGTTTTTACCAAGGCCCATGCTCTTAAGTACTTCAATAACTGTACCGGCAAAATTGGAGCTGTTGCCTTCTTTTAGAGGTAAATTAAACATGCATGATAACTTCCGTGCCACATCCAGCGAGCTGTCCGGATCGGGCATGTTTATTCCTACATGGGCAAGGTCAAATCCAAGCATTATGTTTACAGCCTCACGGGTTAAACGAGTAATTTCTGCAAAATTCTTCTGTTTTATAAGCTCATCCTTTACCATCCAGCTTCCACCGCAGGCCAGCACCTTGTTAAATGAAAGATATTCATTAAGATTACCGGCATTTATACCGCCGGTAGGAATGAACTTCATCATTCCGTAAGGCGCACTTATAGCCTTCAGTGTTTCCAATCCTCCGAAAGCTTCTGCAGGAAAGAACTTTACCACATCAAGCCCAAATTCGAGAGCCATTTCTATATCAGTAGGATTGCTGCATCCGGGTGTTACCGGTATATTGTTCTCAATGCAGTATTTAACTACAGAAGGATTAAAGCCTGGGCTGACGATAAACTTAGCTCCTGCGGCTACAGCCTTCTTGACCTGCTCAACACTTAAAACCGTTCCTGCACCTACCAGGATATCCGGCAGTTCCCTTGTTATATTTTTTATAGCATCTTCCGCCGCCGCAGTTCTGAAAGTAATTTCCGCAACGGGTAATCCTCCTTCTATCAATGCCTTTCCCAGCGGAACGGCATCGTTGGCATCATCAATTTTAACAACGGGGACTATCCCAAAATCTCCGATTTGTTTTAAAATTTCGTTCATGTTAAGATATCTCCTTTCACATTTTATTTCATGTCCTATTGCATATATTTACATCTGCTTACATATGTTAACATGCGCTTACATTTAATTATTATATCAAATTTAATAATATAATATATATCAATTATAAGCAAATATAACTTACTTAGTAATTATAAGGTAAATTTAGCCCATGGGATTTTGCTGATTTCCCTTAACGCAAATTAACGGGAACATATTCCTTTAGCTTCTTATCAATGAAATTCAGATTAAACCTTGCAAATCTCTGCAGTCCCTTTTCAAGTTTAATGTCAGGCCACCCGTCGCCAATCAGGGGCATCGCATACTTGATAAAATCATCGGTAACGTCTATTCCGTCACTGCTTATCCAATGGGAAGGCAGATATCTTACGCTGTTGGCTATCTTCTCCAGTGGAACTTTATCAAATACTGCTTTATATGGCTGGTCCGACGCCCTTAATATTGTAGCCATCCATCCGGTACCTTCTTTTATGGCTATATCAACGGCTTTCATGCCCACCTGGTATGCCTCTTCTATATCTACCCTGGATGCATAAATGGAAACAGATCTCTGAATCACGCCCGGTACTTGTCCGGTTACATTTCCCCTGGCATTGAGACCGATTTCGTTAAGATAATTTACAACTTTTTGTGCTACAGTAGTCTTGCTTGCACCATACTCAATATGTCCGAAACCGTCGTATGCTTCTCCCAGATCACCCACATTAAAGCCTTCATTAACTACAACAATACAGCGCCCTGATTTTTTTAGCTGCCTGTTTACATTCTCCGCCAGTGTTTCCAGAGTATGATTTGATTCGGCCATGTAAAGCTGAAGGGGCATTTCCCTGTCGGGGTCTCCAAGCCGGGCCGCCGCTGTGATGAAACCTGACTTTCTTCCCATAGCCTGTATTACGGATACACATTCTGAAACGCACATCCCTTTATTTTCTTCATTTATGTTTTGTATAAGGTATGCCCAATATCTTGCCGTGCTTCCGTAACCCGGAGTATGGTCAATAAGGGTAAAGTTTTCATCACCCAAATCATTGTCAATGGTTTTGGGCACTCCTGTTACAACAAGCTCCACTCCTTTTTCCCGTGCAAGCTTCGAAACCTTGTTTGCAGTATCCATGGAATCATTTCCGCCTATGTAAAAAAAATACCCTATGTTATGAGCTTTTATTACCTCTATTATTCGTTCAAAATCTTCACTCTGGTTTTCTTTCAGTTTATATCTGCAGGTACCGATTACACCGGCTGCTGGTGTGTATTTTAAAAGCTTTATTTCTTCTTCCGGCTGCGAAGAAACGTCTATGAGTTCCTCAAACAAAACCCCTTCAATTCCATGCCAGCCCGCATAAATTTTATCGATATGTTCATTATAGCTCAGGCAGCCTTCAATTACTCCCTGTAACGTTGCGTTTATGACGGGTGACGGGCCTCCGGACTGGGCTACAAGTGCATTTTTCTTCACCGTATTATTCCTCCTTTTTCTTTAATTCCAAAGAACAAGAATATAACAAGGGCATTCAGTAAAAAGGTTATTAAATACGTCAGCTGAAAATTGCTATACTCAAATAATATGTTTTTTATCAACGGAATATTTGTAATCATATAATCCCCTATTATTGGAGCCAGCATTGAACCCAGGCCGTAAATTGTGGTAAACCAGGCTTCATAAATTGTTTTGTTGTTTTCCGGCATCAAATCATACCTGTAATTTAGTATTGCGATATTAAAGCCGCTGTTGCCTATACCGGACAGAACAGGCGCAATATAAAGCAGGAAATATGTTCTCCTGGTCAGGAATGCATAAACTAATACTTCAAGGATAATAAACAAGGCTCCCATCCTTAGAACATATTTAATTCCGCGCTTCCATTCGGCTTTTTTCCAATAGCTGGTGCTCACTATCATGAAAATATATGATATAACCGTTATAGTGGAAATAAACTTGTAATCAAAATTCATGTATTTAATAAGATACAACGGGTTGTACGAAACGGAGCTAAATATAATTACATAGAATAAAAATACAAATATGAGAAATTTTCTGTATTCTTTATTCCCCCACGGTTCGAATATATTTTTAAAGTTAATCTTTCTGTCGATATTTACCTGGCTCTCCCCTTCTTCAATATTCATAAGTATTACCGTATCCGTCACTGAAAATACAAGGCTTGTTACAAATACTATAAAAAAACCGGTATATGTTTTGTTAAAAGCATCCAGTATAAATCCCATAACTATTGTAGTTATGGTAAAGGATATCCTCAGCCAGAACATCCTGTCGTAAATAAAATCCTTGCGCGTTTCTTGGGGTACGGCGTCCATCATCCAGACAACGCTGCCTATGCTGAAAAAACTCCATAAAATGTTTCCGGCGATAACCATGCATGCCAGAATTGGCAGTGTTATGTTATTATTCTTGAGAATCAGAGGTAAAAATATAATCGAGCAAACCAGCATGCGGGCAAGGAAGTGTAAAGTAACTATCACTTTTTTCCTCTTTCTCATTCTCTCAAAAACCAACGAACAGAATATGGCCGCAATTGAAGCCCATGCCATGGAGTTATTTAAAAGAGCGGTTAGAAAATCGGAACCCCCTAATAAAACCACATATCCTGATAGAAATATACCGGACGTAAGTACAACAGATGCATTAATTGAAACTCCATCCAATATAAAAAGCCTTTGGACCTTATTATATCTCTTGTACTTATCTACATATAAACTCTTTAATAGCTTCCTAAGATTTATACCGGTTAAATTTGATAAAACTCTTTCTCTTATGTGCTGTAATTCAAGCATTTATTATACCTTTCCCTTCCCTTATCTTCTTTTGAAGACAGCTCTTATAATACTGCAAATAATATTGCAATTCTTACTATAACGATATTACAGTCCTCACAATAACCCAATTTTATATTAACACTCGGCCTAAAATAAAGCAATATTGCAAAATAAAAAGGTTGTCATGAAACAATTCATAACAACCTGTACTAAAGCTTATTTTCCAGCAATTTTTATATTAGCCTTTTAACTTATATGCTTTAACAAGTCTCTCAAGGGCAACCATGTAAGCAGCCAGTCTCAATGTAGTGTTTTTCTCCGATGCCTTGCTTATCACATCGTCAAAGGCCTTCAGCATTACCCTTTCAAGTTTGGTGTTAACTTCGTTTTCATCCCATGCGAGGCCTTCCCTGTTTTGAACCCATTCAAAGTATGATACTACAACACCGCCGGCATTTGCAAGGATATCCGGAACAACCGTTACTCCTTTTTCCGCCAGGATCTTGTCGGCTTCTACTGTTGTAGGACCGTTTGCAGCCTCAACAACAAATTTTGCCTTCATATTTCCTGCAACATCTTCATTAATCTGATTTTCCAGGGCAGCAGGAATGAGAACGTCAGCTTCGCAGGTAAGTACGTCATAATTTGTTACATGCTTCACATTGCCTTTATATCTGCTAAGAGAATTCTTCTTTCCTCCGCTGTGCCTGTATTTTACTATATCATCTATATCAAGGCCGTTTTCATTGTATAATCCGCCTGATGTATCGCTTATTGCAACAATCTTGCAGCCTTCAGCACTGAGCAACTGGGCCGCTATTTCTCCTGCGTTACCAAAGCCTTGTATGGCGATTTTAGCACCTTCCAACGGTATTCCCTTAAACTTAAGCAGTGCTTTAGTTATAATTGTTACTCCCCTTGCAGTCGCTTCTCTTCTGCCAAGAGAACCACCCAGTTCTATTGGTTTTCCGGTTATAACGGCAGGTACAGGGTATCCCTTTAACTTGCTGTATGCATCCATAATCCAGCTCATTATCTGAGCATCGGTGTTTACATCCGGAGCAGGGATGTCATTATCCGGCCCGATTATGGGAGATATCATTTCAGCATATTTCTTGGTCAGCCTTTTCAGTTCGTCCTTGGAAAGTTCCTTGGGATTTACCTTTATACCGCCCTTTGCACCACCGTACGGGATATTAACCACTGCACATTTGAATGTCATCCAGGCAGCAAGGGCTTTTACTTCATCCATGTTAACTTCATGATGATATCTTATTCCCCCTTTACACGGTCCCCTACAGCTTGAATGCTGTATTCTGTATCCTTCAAATACCCTGATTGTTTTGTCATCCATTTCTACGGGAACTGCAACTTTTAATTCTCTTTCCGGATATTTAAATACTTCGTAGTCATTCTTGTCAAGCCCAAGCATCTGTGCTGCAGTATCAAGAATTGTTATTACCTCGGTATAGGGATTATAGTTCTGGTTACTCATGTAGATATAATGCCTCCTTTTCTTTCTAAATATAATCGATGACATAAATTAGAATTAAAAAGAAATAAGTGAAACTTATAAATTATATGAAATTAACAAAAATTATATAATATCTAATTATAATAATCAAGACATTATGCAACTTTTTTATTTAAAATTGCATAATGTCTCCCTATGTCCTACATTTTGATGTTTTTTACGTATAATATTGTACAAGATAAAAATAGTTTTAATACACTCTTTATAATATTTTGGGACATTATGGTTTTGTATACAATATGCATTAATATTTTATTTGAAAATATGTTATTATGCTTCTTGCATTATCGATGCATGCATTCCTTCATTTAACAGCCTGGAAATACCAATTAGTGAAACCTACTTAGGCCAGTTGGCGAAATAAAGATACTCCAGATTTTCTTCAGATATGCATGTCATATTGTGTTTTTTGTTCCTAGGTACATATGCCACAGTGCCAGGCCCTACTTCCTGCTTTTCATCGCCCACCATCAGTATGGCACGACCTTTTAGAATAACATATATTTCTTCTTCGTCATCATGCACGTCAACATTTGTAGATTTTCCGCTTTCAACCTGAACATAGCCAATAGCAATTGTTTCGGTTTCATGGCGGTCAATCAGCCGCACGCTCCTTGGACCCGGTTGTTCATTATCTTCCCAAATTTTCCTTACAATCATGTTTAAAACCCCTTTCCGTATTATTTATGATTAGTTTTACATAAATACATTTTAATATATAATTTATGCCATTATCAAATGTATCATATATGTAAAGTACAACATCCTCATACTATTGTATCCGCGAAACAAATCACATGTAAATAAAAAAAGGAGTGAAGGAAATTGCAAAATTTACTTCACTCCCCATTACTTCCCTTAGCCAACTTTGCTTTAACTGGTTTTACATTTAGCATACGGTGTTCTGCACAAGATACATCCTGCAAAATTTAGAAATTAACAAGATCTCTTATCCGGAACATTTTCTTTTCTTTAATACTCTTATTTGCACATACGCCAATCATAATGGATTTTGCCCCGTCATAGGAGCCTGCGCAGTGATTGAGCGGGTCAGGAATGTTTCCACGGAATATCATGTTACGTAGTCTCTCATCTCCGCCTCCGTGGCCTCCCTGTATCCTTCTTATGTCATATGTAATAACTTCTCCCCTTCTGTTGAATAACTTAATTTGATTAACAGGTTGACCCGCATTTTGCCCGCTGTGGTATTCTCCTGCCTCCAGCCTGCCGTCGGTTCCGTTAAAGCTGATTTTCCATCCTTCATAAGGGCTGTATGCTATAAGGGAATACGTCAGCAATGCATTGTTGCTGTATCTTACTGTTACAGACATGCTGTCATATATATCTATTTCATCGGCAAATACACATCTGTCACGGAAATAGCCGTCTTCATGCTCCGCATTGAAATAAAATTCCTTCATATAAGGATCTTCGTGGTATTTAACCGCAAATTCACATGTACTTGCATACTGGCATGTACTGCACCTTTCTCCCCTCTTTTCCCTTGTAGGTCCATAGAACCTTAAGGTACCGTTAGCATATACTTCTTCAGGTTCCTCATCAATCCACCAGTTTACCAGGTCGAAGTGATGAGTTGCCTTGTGCACCAGGAGTCCTCCGCAGTTTTCCATTCGCCTGTGCCATCTTCTGAAATAATCGGCACCATGCCTTGTATCAAGCATATACTCAAAATCGACACTTAATACTTTCCCTATTGCGCCTTCTTTAATTAATTCCTTAATTCTTGTATTATATGGATTAAACCTGTAGTTAAATGTAACTATAACTTTCTTGCCCGTTCTTCTTTCTGCCTCAAGTATTGCATTGCATTTTTCCTCGTCTATGGTCATGGGTTTTTCAGTTATGGCATCGCACCCATACTCAAGCGTTTTTATGATATACTCGTGATGGAATCTATCTACTGTAGTAACTATACCCACATCAGGTTTTGTCTCTCTCATCATCTGATCGTAATCAGTATAAACCGGAATATTAGGATCTGTGTTGTTCCTTATATATTCAGCCCTTGTCCTGTTAATATCAAATATTCCTACTATTTCAGCAACATCCCTGAAGTCTTTTACAAGCGGTTTAGCAAACATACCTAATGCCCTTCCGCTGGCTCCTATCAAGACATATCTTTTCATATATCTTCCCCCATTTCTTATATTGCTGATACAGATATTGTAGCATATATCACCGGAATTTAGCTTTACCTATCTTGTTTTATATAATAAAGAAAATATATCAATGTTGTTTTTTAAATAAAAAACTGCATCGGTATTGGACAGCAATATATATTGACAAGTCCTTACCGATGCAGTACCTGTTTTTATAGCAATTTTTCAAAATGCTTAAAATTTTCTCTCAAGAAACTTCCAGAAATTGCCTCCAAACAGGTTTTCAACGTCCCTTACAATTTCCTCTTCCTTTATAACCCATCCTGTTGCCAGTATGTCGCTGTATTTATCAAACAGGACATCACCGATTATCTTCTTGGAATGGGACCACTTATATATTAACTGGTCCAGTACCCTTGCATCGGAATGCTGCGGGATTGTACTTGTTCCGAGAAGTTCAAAACGCATCCTTGTAATTTCTTCAACAAGACTTGGATTATTCAGGAACCACCAGCATCCGAAAATCATAAGGTTCCTGAATTTTCTTCCTGCAACGCACAGTTCGTGCTGGTTCTCCCTTGCCAGCAATGTAACCATAAACTTATTATGCGGATATTTTGAACAGAGGTATTCTATTGTACCTACATCGCTCTTGCCGACAGTGTCTCCGCCGTCACCCAAGGCCGGGTTAACCAGTTTCTTTACGCCAATCATCATTGCAAAGGGTACGTTTTTCTGCCTGGAAACGGGTATAATACACTCTTCAACTATCTTCGACCTTGCAGAATCTTCAGGTACCCTGAATTCCGGAGGCAGTGACGCAGCCATATAAACTGCCTGCATTTTGTCTATCCATTCGTCAAGGAACCTTCTTATTTCGCTAAGAGTTGTTTCATTCAGGTCAAGGGAAACATTATAACCCCATTCTTTGAGCTTCAGGTGGCTCTGTTCCCATTTGTTCAAAAGGGGGTCTATTCTTAAAGCAGCTTTAAACCTGGGATCTCCTTTATAACTGTTAAGCCATACTACCCTTTCCTTATCCACAAATGGATCGTTTGTCATAACTACATCACTTACATGTGATATTTCAAAAACTTTATCTATATAGTCTTCAAGCTTCATGCTCCTAAAATATTTCCTGTAGCTTTCAAGATCGCGGCTTCCAACATCAAGCCCCAGTTTATCTAGAACAGTAAGTACACCCCTGGCTGCCTCGCTGTACGGTGAATTTTTAATGAACAACGTATCCCAGATCAGGTCTGCCTGCTGGCTCTTTGTCATTTTCCAGAACTCATCATAAGGAATATCCACCATACGTAATGTTTCTGCCATAAGGTAATGATAGTTAATCAGTTCGTCAATACCCCAGAGGAGCAAATCCCCGAAATCAGGAGAGAACAGGTGAGTATGAATATCAGTTATTTTAACATTGTCAACAGACCTGTCCAATGCTTTTCTTAATTCATAAGTGTTTTTTACCACTGTCATAAAATAAAATCCTCCTTATAAATAAATAATTATTACAAAATGAATAATACTAAATTCAATAGAAAATTAACCAATTAAAATCTTATTAATCTTATTAAAATCTATTAAATAAGTTAATTTTATTAAAATATTATACTTATATTAACTGAATTAGATTAATTATAGATGAAGTTATCTTTTTTACCCTATTTTATCCCAAGTCCGCTTAAATGTTTGCCTATATGGTTTATAAGGCTGTTATAGTAATCCTGTTCATACTTATGCAGGGTCGAATATATTTCATCTTTAAAAGTATAGGTTCCGTCTTGGTTTTTTGCTTTCAATATCAGCCCGTATGTAATGTGTAATACCTGTCTTGAATCATCTTTATCCATCAAAGCAGGAAGTTCGCTGTCAGCAAGGCTGTCAATATCCGGTATATTTGAAGGATCCGCACTTATATGGTAGTACTTTTTCGCTTCTTCCAGATTTTCAAGGGCAAACTTATGCATCCTCCTGTATAAAGCCGGATTCCTGGCAGCTATTATTCTAACTGCTTCAAGCCAGTTGGTTCCTGCAGTTTTAAGATGGTATTCTCCTTCTGTTACTTTGCCTACAATCGGAAATACCTTGAATTTATCGCTTCCGGAATGCACACTTATTTTATATCCCAGGGTCTTGGCTATTTTAACGTGCATAATAAATTCCTTCTCAAATGTAGATATATCACCTATATAATCAATGCCTTTTTGGAATTCGCCGCAGAACCTTGGCGCAAGGCTTGTTATTTCCACACCGCCCTTAATCAGTTCGGATGCAACAAAATAATGGGATTCTGGCGAAGTGGGAGTTAATGTTTCATCTATGGACATTTCAAAATCAATATTTCTGCCGCAACTTTTGAGCAGGCTGTTATATATATTGATTGTATATTTTATTGCATCAATGTATACCAGTACCATTCTCCTGAAATTGTCCTCATTAAAGGTAATTTCAGTTCCGTCATATAATTTAAATGTCTTTCCAAGGTATGCGTTTTCAAGCCTTGCTCTTTCCTGTTCGTCAATGCTCATATATTTCTCATTAACTTCTTCCTGGGAATATGATGCAGCTTTATTGTCAATGTGCTCGGAGCAATCAAGTGTTATCATTGTAAATCCGTTATCCAGGGCCATTTTTATTTCCTCGGGAGTTTTAAGGTGATCACCGTCAGCTCCGAAGCCTGATGTATAACCTTCCTGGTAGACCGCCCATGCTGCGGCACTAAGAACGTTTCTATAATTTCTTCCGGTCAGGTTGAGTTCCCTTATGGATTGTTGCGCAAGTACAGGGAATACAGGCATGTCCTTAATCAAACGTAAATGTCCGGGGGAAGCAAGCCCCAAACGGTCTCCAAGACCCATAGTAATCTTCTTACCCCTGTGGTTTACAGGCTTTGTATAGGGGAACATTTTCATTATTATACTGCAATTATCATCATTTAAACCGCATATTTTCACATGTTTGCCGTTGATGGTTTCCTCCGTGCCGTCAAATTGCTCGAAATATTCGTTTTTCCCGTATACCACTAATGATTTCGAACAGCAATCCCGTGCAATGAAAAGCCAACTTTCTCCGTATTTGTTTATTGAACCGGGATATATGCCGTACTTATTAAAATCGCGTTCCGCAAGCTGTTTGAGTTCTTCGATTTTTACATTTTCTTGGTCCAAGTGTTTGCAAAATTCTTTCCAATTCATATTTATATCCTCCTATTGAGTTATAATAAGTTTGTAAACCCATAAAATCTATTAAGCTTCAATTAATTATTAAACGTTTTTAAATATTCTATACTTTTATATAATGGAAAACTATCTTAAAGTATTCTCGCCACACCGGATTTTATGGCTGCATTCGCAACTGCCTCCGCAACTGTTTTTCCAACCTTTGGGTTAAACGGTTCAGGCACTATATAATCTTCATTCAGCTCCTCATCACTTACAAGGGAAGCAATAGCGTAAGCTGCGGCAATTTTCATCTCATCGTTTATATCACGTGCCCTTACATCCAGTGCCCCCCTGAATACCCCAGGGAAAGCAAGGACATTGTTTATCTGGTTCGGAAAATCGGATCTTCCGGTTCCTACAATTTTTGCACCTGCTTCTTTTGCTTCTTCTGGCATTATTTCCGGAACGGGATTTGCCATGGCAAAAATCACAGGATCCTTTGCCATGCTTCTGACCATATCCCCGGTTACCAGTCCCGGACCCGATACTCCTATAAATACATCGGTTCCTTTAATAACTTCCTGCAGCGATCCCCTTTTCCTTTGGAGGTTTGTTATCTTTGCAATTTCCTCTTTCTCATAATTTAGGTTATCCCTGCCTTCATATATGGCACCTTTGGTATCACATAAAATTATATCCTTCACACCGGCTTTTAATAACAGCCTGCTTATTGCAATACCTGCCGCCCCGGAACCGTTTACAACAACCGAGATGTCTTCCATATTCTTTTTTATAATTTTAAGAGCATTAATCAATGCTGCGAGGGTTACAATGGCCGTGCCATGCTGGTCATCGTGGAATATCGGTATATCACATTCCTGTTTCAGTCTTCTTTCTATTTCAAAGCATCTTGGAGCGGATATATCTTCCAGGTTTATGCCGCCGAAACTTCCTGATATAAGCTTAATCGTATTTACTATATCATCTACGTTTTTTGATTTAATGCAAAGGGGAAAGGCATCCACATCGCCGAAAACCTTAAAAAGAACACACTTACCTTCCATTACAGGCATTCCTGATTCGGGACCTATATCCCCCAATCCGAGTACTGCCGTCCCGTCAGTAACAACAGCCACAAGGTTCCATCTCCTGGTGTATGTATAGGACAGATTTACGTCATTTTTTATGGCAAGGCATGCTTCCGCAACTCCGGGAGTATATGCCAGCGATAACTCCTTTTTATTTGATACGTTTGCCCTGTTTATGACTTCAATTTTTCCTTTCAGTTCTTCATGAAGCTTTAGTGATTCTTCCCGTATTGACATTTATCTTCTCCTCTCTTTAAAAAACTTTTACAACTTTTATGTTTTTATAAGTAATTTTCTTATATATTTATTTTATAAGCAAGCAAAAGAATATCTAAAAGAACTCATTTTCATCCCCGTTATTTTTTATGTCAGAAGTATTATATTCCAGATCTACATAAAGCATTGCTATTAGCCTCTGTTGCATAATAGTAACTATTGACAGTCCAAAAATTGAAACAAAAATACTTATAAGGTAATTGCCCAATATCGCTGTAATAATAGGTACTATATTCATAGGAAAATAAAGAATTAAATCTATAACAACAAATAATGAAAATATTACCATTTTCCTTCCGGTAGTTAAATGTCTGCTTGCATTGAAGGCCTCCATAACCCCGGTATTTTTATCAAGTATGTAGCAAGTGTTAAATAAAAACATAAAATAGAATATAAAAGCAGGAATAATTAATAAAAAAGTACCGATAGATAGTATAGCGCTAAATGAAATAAATGACAAAACCAGCTTATGAAATTTGCTTATAACACTCGAAAAACAGCTTTTAAAAGAATAATCTTTTCCTCTCAGCTCACATAAATACGCTTCAAGGTATATTGTGGAGGCAAAATAAATGATTACAAAACATAAAACTCCAAAAAACATGAATAAATAAGGAGAATTATCCATTCTGCTAAAGAACATGACTGCTGAAAAACCTGCAAAAAGAATTATGATAAATATTAGCTGCGTAATGCTTTCGTTTTTCATTTCATAGAATTTTAATGTATTTATTATATATCGTTTATAGCTCCCAAAACCTGTAGGTTTTTTATCTCTGAACATTTAAACCTACCTCCAAATAAATGCTGTACTTATATATACACAATACTTATCCACTACCTAATCTATACTTAATGCTTACCTATATTCCCTATACTCCATCAAATTTAAATCACTAATTTCTTTAATTCACCTTTTTATTATACAAAATACTTTCCTAAAAGAAAACAAATATGTGCATGTTGCATTATTTTTTACAATTTGTTCATACTTACTGCTACTTGCTGCCAGCCGATTCGTCTCGGTTCCTGGTTTATTTGCTACAAAGTTTTTTTCTATAACTTAATTGCTGTAAAAGCAAAAAATAAAACATTACTATAAATGTAATAACATCTTAGATAATGTTTTTAATAATGCTAATAATAATTATACTAATACAAATTAAGCAAATATTCAATTATATTAAATTTAAACCACTTTTACAATCCTGAACATGTCATTCAGAATATACCAGTTTTGAGGGAATTGCAGACCAAGTACCCAATAACTTACCCCTCTGAGCCCGAATTCATTAACCAAGAGATACTTTGCCTGAACGCTTCTGGCATCTTCAAACCATACTACATGCTGAACCCCGTTATTATCTACATAATTAAAAAACGGCGCCTGACTTTCAATGCTGTATTGAATTGGCACCCCATACTGGGCTGCAAGCATTACCGCTCCTTGCGGGCTCACCCTTCTTGCCCATTGGCCTCCGGGCATGTATGGCAGCATCCAGTTGTATCCATAAAGGGGCACACCCATCATTATTTTATTTGCAGGAATAACCGAAACCGCATACTGAATTACCTGCCTTACAAGGTTTATTGGTGCTACTGCGTATGGAGGGCCCCCTGACCATCCCCACTCATAAGTCATAATTATCACAAAATCAACTATTTCTCCATGGGCACGGTAATCATGTGCTCCATGCCATTCACCGGTTGCATAATCAGAAGGCTTTGGTGCGAGGGCTGTAGAAACAACATAATTTAACGGATGCAATGCATTCACGACCCTTCTTAGGAAATTGTTGTACAGCTGCCTGTCTTGCGCCGGAATTCTTTCAAAGTCTATATTCAAGCCATAATAACCCTTGTTTCTCATTGTAGTGATAACATTATTTATTAATGTCTGTTGCACGGATTCGTTGGACAAAATTGCATGAACCATTTCACTGTCAAAATTGCCGTTTCTGAAATTGGTGATCACCATCAAGGGTGCAACTCTATGATTCCCGGCCGCCTGAATAATATTCTCATCTGCTATCGGCACCAGGCTTCCGTTTTCCCTAACCTGGTAGCTAAAAGGACTTATATATGTGAGGTATTGTCCCACCTCATTTACTATTTGCCTGTCCACATCTCCTGATACAGGCTCGATATAACCATTCACTTCAACCGTTCCATACAGCTTGGAAAACTCAGGTATTCTAAGAATCATACCTGGATATAAAAGCTCAGGGTTAGTTATATTATTTAGTTCCACTATACCATTTACTGATACATTAAATCTTCTTGCTATAGCCCAAATGGTATCTCCGGGCTGTACCCTGTATACTCTTTCTGTAGAGGGGATAACAAGGGCCTGGCCTTCCACAAGGTAAGGTAATTGGTTCAGTCCGTTTACCTGGCTTATTCTGTCCATGCTTACCCCAAACCTTCTTGATATAGACCACAGAGAATCCCCTCTCCTTACCACATATATAACCATCAAATCAACCCCTTGTAATAAAAAAAATACACCTATTCCAACATCTTTCATAAACAATATATTCTTTTGTAATTCAAATGTTTACGTAATATGATTAAATCCGGGGATTTGTTTACTGATTTCATATATTACCTTCCATGATTTTATTTTTGTAATAATGCTAATAATATTGTATAAATGGGTATTAATAGTATATAATTAAATTTGTTTTATAGCTTTTTATAATTACGGTTAATTACTTTTTTATCTTTTTTAATAATAATGCTTCGACTGTTTGTTATTTAATTAATTATGTAATATATATTAAATGTAACGTGCAATTTATTAAGTTAATTAAAGCTAAATTTGAGGTGAAAATGATTGAAACATATAGTAAGTGTGAGTTTGGGTTCATCTACAAGAGACCACAGGGTCGAAGTTAATTTTTTTAACGAAAAATTTATAATTGAAAGAATAGGAATGGACGGGGACTACAACAAATTCATTAATACATTAAAGATGCTAGACGGAAAAGTTGATGCGATAGGAATGGGCGGAATTAACTTGTTTCTGCCGGTAAGGAACCATACTTACAAGATACGGAGTGCCAAACCTCTTGTAAAAGCTGTGACTAAAACTCCTGTGGCAGACGGTTCATGTTTAAGGAGAACCCTTGAACCACATGCGGCCCTTACCATTAATCAAAAAGGAATCGTTGATTTTCACGGTAAGAAAGTCATGATTACATGCGCAGTTGACAGGTATTCTCTTTCAGAGGCCTTAGTATCGCTGGGCTGCAGCATTATATGTGCAGACCTTATTTTTGTCCTGGGAATACCTTTGGTCATAAAATCCCTTAATACCCTTAACAGGGTTGCAAGGATGTTTGCACCCATAATAACAAAGCTGCCCTTTGACATGCTTTACCCAACCGGCCACCGGGAAGAGAAAGTAGAGGATCCCTATAAGTTTGCCCGCTTTTACCATGATGCCGATATAATAGCGGGAGATTTCAATTATATAAAAAGATATATGCCTGATAACCTTAAAAATAAAATAGTTATCACAAATACCGTTACAAAGGAAAACATTGAGGAACTTCAATCAAGGGGAGTATCCATACTGGTCACTACAACTCCCGAATTTGAGGGCCGGTCTTTTGGTACGAATGTTATAGAAGCGCTTATAGTGGCGATACTTGGAAAACCCGCCGAGAAGATTACAAACGAAGAATATATAAGCATATGTACAAAGCTGGGTTTTGAACCAAGGGTGATAATGTTTTAATTTATACTTTTTGTTAAATTTTTAGATTAAAGTTTCAGATTAAAAAATCAAAGTTTGATATTAAAAAGTCCATGATAAAATTAAAGCCTGATTGCTTTATTCGAGCAATCAGGCTTTATATTTAACGTATTGGCTGGTACTAGTCCTCAGGATAATTCTCCCTTGGCGCATAGTGGGTGTGAAGAAGCTCATGAGCCTTATGGCTTCCGGGCTCTCCAAGGAACTCTTTGTAAAGCATCTGAATCCTTGGATTTTCATGGGATTTCCTGATAGCTAAATTCTTGTCTTCTTCGTATATTGCCTTAGCTCTTTCTTTCCTGATATCTACCCAGCTTCTCACTTCTGAAGGCTGTATAGGCTGTCCGCCGCCATTTACGCACCCTCCGGGGCAAGCCATTATTTCAACAAAGTGATATTCAGCTTCTCCTGCTTTAATCTTATCAAGAAGCTTTCTGGCATTACCCAAACCATGGGCAACGGCGGCCTTCAATGTTAAATCACCAATCTGAATCTGGGCTTCTTTTATCCCTTCAACGCCTCTGACATCGGTATATTCTATATTATTTTGCTCTTTTCCTGTTAATATGTCGGCAACCGTTCTTAAAGCGGCTTCCATAACACCGCCGGTTGCACCAAAGATAACACCTGCACCTGTTGCTTCTCCCATTGGTTCGTCAAACTGGCTGTCAGGCAGGTTCTTAAAGTCGATGCCAACTTCCCTGATCATCCTGGCAAGTTCTCTGGTTGTCAATACCGCATCTACATCCCTGTAGCCAGTTGCTGACAATTCAGGACGCTGGGCTTCAAACTTCTTGGCAGTACATGGCATTATTGATACAACAAAGATCTTTGACGGATCTATACCCATCTTCTGAGCATAATATGATTTCAATATGGCTCCGAACATTTCATGAGGCGACTTGCAGGAAGACAGGTTATCCAAAAATTCAGGATAAAAATGCTCGCAGAATTTTACCCAACCAGGGCTGCATGAAGTTATGAGAGGTAATTTACCACCGTTCTTAATCCTGTGAATAAGCTCCGTGCCCTCTTCCATAATGGTTAAATCTGCAGCGGTATCAGTATCAAATACCCTGTCAAAACCAAGACGTTTTAATGCAGTTACCATTTTGCCTGTTACTCTTGTCCCGATAGGCATTCCAAATTCTTCACCCAATGCCACTCTTACAGCAGGAGCGGTCTGGGCAATTACATGGAGATTTTCATCAGCTAATGCGGTCCATACCAGCTCTGTATCGTCTTTTTCCCTGAGAGCGCCTACAGGGCATACATTAATGCACTGACCGCATGCAACACAGGGTACTTCACTTAATGACTTATTGTATATGGGGGATACAACAGTCCTAAAGCCCCTCTCCATAGTGTCTATGGCCGCAACTTGCTGAACGTTCTTACACATGCTCACGCAGCGCCTGCACAAAATACATTTATTCGGATCTCTCACTACTGATGGTGAGAAATCATCCAAAGGCTTCTTTTCCTTTTCTCCGTCAAACCTAATATCTTTAATATTTAATTCCTCTGCTAACTTCTGAAGCTCACAGTTTCTGCTCCTTACACAGGTAAGGCAGTTCCTGTCGTGATTAGACAGGATAAGCTCCAAAGTTACCTTCCTTGCCTCCCTAATTGCAGGACTCTGCGTTTTTACAACAAGGCCTTCAGATACGGGATACACACATGCAGCCTGAAGGCTCCTGGCTCCCTTTATCTCAACAACGCACATCCTGCATGCTCCAATTTCATTAATATCCTTCAAAAAGCAGAGAGTGGGTATCGATATATTTGCCATTCTGGCAGCTTCAAGTACAGTAGAATTTTTTGGTACTTGAATTTGTTTATCATCTATAGTAACATTTACCATTTCCATATCTGTTTGTGCCTCCTTTCATTAAGCATTCTTAAATATGGCCTTGAATGGGCATTTCTCCATACAAGCTCCACACTTAACACATTTTTCTTGATCGATTACATAAGGTACTCCTCTTTGCCCGCTTATGCACTTAACAGGACAGTTCCTGGCACATATTCCGCAACACTTACAAAGCTGAGCATTAATTTCATAACGCATCATTGACTTACATACTCCTGCAGGACACCTCTTCTCCCTGACATGTGCTTCATATTCTTCACGGAAATACCTGAGAGTGCTCAATACAGGGTTCGGAGCTGTCTGGCCTAATCCGCACAATGCTGAAGCCTTTATATTATTGGCAAGAGTTTCAAGTTTCTCGATGTCTCCCTCTTCACCCTTACCTTCCGTAATCTTCTCCAGGATTTCCAACATTCTCTTTGTACCGATACGGCACGGCGGACATTTACCGCATGATTCATCTACGGTGAATTCAAGGAAGAATTTTGCGATATCAACCATACATGTGTCTTCATCCATTATGATAAGTCCGCCTGATCCCATCATTGAACCAAGCTGTGTAAGCGTATCATATTCAATAGGTGTATCTATATAGCTTGCAGGAATACAACCGCCAGACGGTCCGCCTGTTTGAGCGGCTTTGAACTTCTTACCATTGGGAATACCTCCGCCTATGTCATATATTACTTCTCTTAAGGTCGTTCCCATCGGAATTTCTACAAGGCCTGTATTGTTTATCTTTCCGCCGACTGCAAATACCTTGGTTCCCTTGCTCTTTTCCGTTCCGATTGAGGCAAACCATTCAGGACCATTTAAAATTATCACAGGTATATTGGCATATGTTTCTACGTTATTAAGCAGTGTAGGTTTCTGCCATAATCCTTTCACTGCAGGGAAAGGAGGCCTTGGTCTTGGTTCTCCCCTGTGCCCTTCAATGGACGTCATAAGGGCTGTTTCCTCACCGCATACAAAAGCTCCTGCTCCCAGTCGTAAATCTATATCAAAGGAGAATCCTGTCCCAAGAATATTATTGCCTAAAAGTCCGTATTCCCTGGCCTGCTTTATGGCAATATCAAGCCTGTGAACAGCTATGGGGTATTCAGCCCTTACATAAATATAGCCCTGGCTTGCACCAATGGCATATCCAGCAATTATCATTGCTTCAATAACGGTATGGGGATCTCCTTCCAGTATGCTCCTGTCCATAAACGCACCCGGATCGCCTTCATCAGCGTTACAGCATACATACTTGACGTCGTCCTGGCTTTTTGCGGCAAATTCCCATTTTAAACCAGTTGGGAATCCTCCGCCCCCTCTTCCTCTTAACCCGGATTTCTTTATAGTTTCGATTACTTCCTGGGGAGTCATTTCAGTTAATACTTTTGCCAGAGCCTTATATCCGTCATAAGCGATATACTCGTCGATGTTTTCAGGATTGATTCTTCCGCAGTTTCTTAATGCAACCCTCATCTGTCTATTGAAGAAGCCGACCTTTTCAAGGGATTTTGCTACGTCTTCATGCTCACGGGTTTCACCAAGTAATAATCTTCTTACAATTCTTCCCTTAACCAGATGCTCTTCAACTATTTCCTTAACATCTTCAGGTTTAACCATTGTATACATTGCACCTTCAGGATATACCACAACTATCGGTCCCTGGGCACAAAGTCCGAAACATCCTGTCCTAATTATCATGACTTCATTATCTATATTATTGTTTTTCAAATGTACATGAAATTCTTCGATTATTTTCTCAGAGTTTGATGAAGTACAGCCCGTACCTCCGCAAACCAGTACATGTGACCTGTATATTTGCATTTTTAACCCTCCTTTACATTCATTATTTGTTTTCCTCTGCTCCGACAGTATACTCAAGGCAAATTCTTCCGTTTACAATGTGCTCTGTTACAACTCTTACTGCTTTTTCGGGGGTCATCTTTACGTAAGTTACCTTTTCACCCTTATCGTCTATAACCTCAACTATCGGTTCCAATTTGCATGTCCCGATGCATCCTGTCATTGTCACCTTAACATCGTGTATATTTCTCCTGTTAAGCTCCTCCAGGAAAGCATTCATTACTGGTCTCGCCCCGGCGGCTATACCACAGGTTGCCATTCCGACTACGATTCTCATCCGCACATCCTGGTTTCTAACATTCATTTGCTCAAGGGTTTTCTCCCTGATTTTCTCCAGATCAGCTATAGATTTCACTTAACACACCTCCAAATATATCTTTCACTGCTTCGTTAATATACTCCCTGATCCACTCAAGGACTTTCAATTCATTAACCGGGATTCCTCTAAGATGCTCCTTTATTTCAGAAAGCTTGAATATGTTTTGAGATCTGGTATTATTAAGTTTTAGCTCAATATCAATTTCCGGATATGCTGCAATGACGTTTACTATTGTTTCTGAAATATCGCCCAGTGGAAGCCGGTCAATGTGAGATATTTTTAATGTGGCAATAACTCTGGTGCCTTTGCCCTTTTCCGATTCAATTTTAAACGAACCGCCTGTCATTTCTGTCGATGCCTTAAATAGAGGAATTCCAAGTCCAACTTTCCTGCTGGTTCTGCTCGTGGTAAAAGGATCCGTGACTTTTTCAACCATCCATTTGTCCATTCCGATACCATTATCTTCAACAAGTATTTTCATCTCGTCTTCATCTTTATCAGCGGCAATTTCTATATAAATTCTTTTAGCTTTGGCTTCGATCGAATTCTGTATTATATCCATCAAATGTAATGACAAGTCCCTCATTTCTTATACTTTCTCAGCCATTTCCTCCTGCTTTCTGTATTTCTCAATAATACCGTCTACATCTTCCGGTTTCAATCTTCCGTATACTTCACCGTTAATCATTATTACAGGAGCTAAACCACAAGCACCTATACACCTACAAGCTTCCAGTGAAAACAGCATATCTTCCGTACAGTCTCCAACATGAATTCCCAGCTTTTCCTGAAGCTTTTCCAGAATCAGGTTTGCTCCCTTTACATAGCAGGCCGTTCCCATGCAGACCTGGATATTATATTTTCCTTTTGGCTTGAGAGAAAACCTAGTATAAAAAGTTATTACACCGTATACCTCAGAAAGGGGTACACCCAAACTTTCTGATATTTTTTTCTGCACGTTCAACGGCAAATATCCGTATAATTCTTGAGCTTCATGAAGTATAGGTATTAAAGCACCTCTCTGGCCTTTATGCTTCTCGATAATTTCCTGCAGCTTCTGTTCCCTTTCATCTACAATACCGCAGCAACATTTACCCCCATTCATCCTGACTACCTCCTAAATAAATATATGTTAACTAATTAACAAAATTCGTTTAAATTATATCAAATTATATCTTATTATTCAATAAGTTTTAGAAATAATTATATTACTTAAGTATCTCAAATTTAATATTATTAGGTATTTTTAAAAATTACAAAAGTTTTTTGTATACAATTTATATATTGCCGGACGTTGCATGACTGACCAAATATCATATAAATTTTTTACTACTTTATCATATTTCCGGATAAATTATTTATATATTATTTAAGATAGCTTTTTAGATTGTTTTTCAGGGATTTTATAAGGGTGGCTCTGTCTCTTTTCTCAAGATCAATAAACACTTCAGGCTCAAGAATGTCACCAAGGGTATGGGCATCAGATGACCTGATAAGCCTATATCCGGAATATTGAGGGTTCATCTCAAGAAAATTATCAATATTACACATATTTGATACTTCAAGGCAGGTAAATCCTATTTCGGAAGGTATTGAACCAAGATTTGATATTATACTGTAAGAATCCCTGTCGATATGGGCGGGTATCATAACCCCACCCAGTTCATCAACTGCATGAAAAGCTTCTTCAAGGCTTATATCAGCTGCGACGAGTAACATTCTTTCCAGCTTACCGGTGATGTTGTCATTTTCATCCATGATTATTTGCTGGCCGAATATCTCTTCCCTGTTTTTCATGTCAGGCAGGGCCCTGTAAACCAATTCCTGCATTTTAACAGCACTGTCTATATCCGGGAACAGGCAAACTACATGCACTTCCTCCCTTGTCTCAAGCTCCATACCGGGTATTGCCACTATGCCGACTTTCTCAGCGCACTTCAGTATAGCCTGGGCATTTTCTGCCGTATTGTGGTCTGTAACGGCAATAAAATCCAGTTTTTTAATATAGGCCATATTTACTATGTTGTTTGGAGTCATATCATTATCGGCACAGGGTGAAAGGCATGAATGTATATGCAAATCTATATAATATTTCATGATTCCTCCAGTATTTCATGTGCTCTCCAGCATATTTCATATCCGCTCATTTCCGAACTTAAAATTGCTATGTTTTCCATAGTGGCCTTTTTTATTGTTTCTTCTTCAACCCTTATTCCTTCAGGAATAATTATGCATGGTATTTCCAGCAATACTGCAACAGCAACGGTATTTAAATGGGTATGAACAGTTATCCAGGCATCGCCTTTGTTAGCATGGGACATAACCCAGCTCAGCAAGTCGCACACATATATCCCCGTTATTTCTTTTTCTGCCAGCTTGTCTTCCGGCAAATCAGTTAAAATTTTCATATTCAGTTTTTCAGCAAATTCTTTCAGCTTCAACTCGCAACACTTCCCGTTTTTTTATTTTATCTGTTTAAATGTTTTTTGGTTTACTTTGAGTTCTTACCGCTGTCCTTGTCCAGCACCGGAGGCATTTTAGCCTCAAGTTCCGCCATCTGCATTGCAAGGTCCCTAACTCTTTCCCTCAACTTAAATATGCAATCGGTTTCATTAGCATTTCCACGAACAATATCCTCCGCAAGGGCCCTGCAGCTAGGGGCACCACATGCACCGCAATCCAGTCCGGGCAATTGCTGGTATAGTTTTTCAAGGGCCTCCATTTTCTTTATGGCTATTCTGAAATCGTCATCAAGTTTCATTATGGGCCTGTGCTCAATGTTGCCTGTCCAAAGATAGTCATCGTAATCCTTCTTTACCATGTTATTTATAATACTGATGTTTTCACTGATATTTTCGGCAGAAATCTTCTTATCAGCCGCATTCATTATATCTTTTAATATTCTTCTGGACAAATAAGGATTTTGCACTGTCAGCGGCCCTCCCAAACAACCTCCGGTGCAGGCCAGTGCTTCAACAAATTCTACGTTTGTCAGCCTTTCGTTTTCGATTTCTTCAAATATTTTTATCACATTGTGTATACCGTCAACTGCAATATAGTTTGCGATATCCAAGGCAGAGCTTTCTCCGCCGGGAATAGCCCAACGTATACCCTTTGTTCCTGCATGTTCCAGGTTTTCAAAAGTCTTTTCATCCTTTAAGGCTTCTATCATTTTCAGGTATACATCTTTTATGGATACTGCTCCGTCAACAGAGGATTCCTTTTTCTCATAGGGAGCTTTTATGCTTGTAACTTTTGCGGCACATGGTGTGATAAAAACAGTGCATATTTCTTCCTTCTTAAAACCGTAAAGCTTTTGCGCTCTTTCTTTCGCTATTTGTGCGGCAACTTCCATGGGGGATCTTATTCTTAACACATTATCAATCAGATCTGGAAATCTTACCTGGATAAGCCTTACTACGGCCGGACATGCGGATGATATAACCGGCTTTTTATAGCCGCCCTTTTTCATAAATATCTTTGTTGCTTCTGTTACCAGTTCTGCTCCCAGGGCGACTTCAAATACCTCATCAAAACCTATAAGTTTTAAGGCTGTAAGTATTTTCCTTCTCGAATAATTCAATGTAAACTGTCCGTAGAAGGCCGGTGGGGGTAAAGCAATTTTATATTTATATTTATTAATAATGTCCAGCGGGTCGGTTATAGCTTTTTTTGCATGGTAAGGACACACCCTTATACATTCTCCGCAATCTATGCACCTTTCTTTTATTATACGGGCTTTACTTTTTCTAACCCTTATCGCTTCCGTCGGGCACCTTTTTATACAGTTTGTGCATCCTTTACAATCATCCTCGCTTAGTGTTACAGAATGAAAGTAATTCTGCATTTACCTCACCTTACTAGTTAACTAATATTTCTTACCCCGTTCACATCCGATAAATGCTTCTGTTATTTAATATTGCTATTTAATATCTATTTCAATGGTTACGGAAGTACCCTTTCCAACCTCAGTATCTATTATAAGTCTGTCGGAGTATTTTTTCATATTGGGTAGTCCCATACCAGCGCCAAATCCCATTTCTCTTATGGCATCAGGAGCCGTCGTATATCCTTCTTTCATTGCAAGCTCCACATCTGCTATTCCCGGTCCGCTGTCCCTGATATTTATAGTGATCCTTTTGCTGTCAATCTCAACCCTTGCAATACCCCCATTTGCATGTATGACAGCATTTAGTTCCGCCTCATACATGGCAATGGAAGCCCTTTTTACAATATCAGACCTGACTCCCAACTGAGTAAGGGTTCTTTTCACATTGCTTGACGCTTCCCCCGCACGGGTGAAATCCCCTCCAGGTATTTCATAACAAAGAACAAGAGATTCGTTATCCAAAAAACACATCTCCCCCGGTAATTCCCTTCATGAAAAGTTTACCGCAAGCTGTAAACATTGGATATCCAGTAATTAGCAAAACAATACCTTTTTCTTTTGCCATATCAATTATTGGTTCCCCTGGTCTTTTTCCTCTTACAAATATTACTACTTTAATATCCATCATTTCAGCCGTCCTTATAACCTGAGGATTGACCAGTCCGGTAAGCAATATATCCTTATCTCCGGCATATGCCATTACATCGCTCATCAGATCCGATCCGCAAGCAGATTTTAATTCCATTTCGGAATTTTGCGTTTGAGTCAGGATTTCTGCTTCAAGTATTTCTATTAATTCTTTTAACTTCATATAACCAGCCTCTTCTTTAGGATTAATTTGGTTAATTCTAGTTAAGTTTGGTCAAGTTTTTTGAAGTTTTCTGCCATTTTTTGATTCTATATTTACGTTTCCAAATTTACGGCTCTAATATTTTGAAGTCGTTATTAGAACATCTAGTTATAATTATAAAATATATCATATTGTCTATCAATTAACAAGCTCATAATATCTGCCAACATTACTGCAATGTTCTCGTCAGTTCCTTGAAATCCTGTTTCAGGGATGAATAAAGATTTTTATATATCCCGTAATATTTTGAATATACCTTGTTTAACGAAGTATCAGGGTTTTGCCTGCTTACTACCCGTATTGCCCTGTCACATGCCTCCTGTACGCTACCGTAAACCCCTGTGCCTACGCCTGCAAGCAGTGCTACCCCAAGTGCCGGCCCTTCGCTGGAATTAACAGTGGTTATATCCGAGCCGAAAACATCGGCCTGCATTTGCCTCCACAGTCTACTTTTTCCGCCTCCTCCGGATGCCCTTATCTCACTGGCTTCAACGCCCATTTCCTTTATAATTTCAAGGCAGTCCTTAAGGCTGTATACAACGCCTTCCATGATGGCCCTTATAAAGTGTGCCTTTCCATGGCTGGCAGACAAACCGAAAAATACGCCTTTTGCATCCGGATCAAGATGAGGAGTCCTTTCACCCATGAGATAAGGAAGGTATATCAAGCCGTTACATCCTGGAGGTATCATTTCCGCTTCCTTGTCCATCAAAACATAAGGGTCAGTCCCCATTAATTCCGCAGTTCTTTTTTCCTCAATACAGAAATTATCCCTGAACCATTTTAAGGACAGTCCTGCTCCCTGGGTTACTCCCATTATATGCCATGTATTGGGTATAGCATGGCAAAAAGTATGTACACGACCAAGGGGGTCAATACTTACCTTATCCGAATAGGCGAATACCACTCCTGACGTACCGATGGTGGATGAAATTATTCCGGGCCTTACTATACCGTTTCCGACGGCACCGGCAGCCTGGTCCCCCGCTCCGCCCACAACTGGCGTTCCTTCCTTTAGGCCTGTTAATTCTGCAGCTTTCTTTGTAATTGTACCCGTCACTTCTTGAGACTCGTACATCTTGCCCAGCATTGATTTATCAAGTCCCAGCCTGGAGATTACCTCATCGCTCCAGCACCTGTTGGCAATATCCATAAACTGCATTCCGCTGGCATCAGTAACTTCCGTGGCAAATTCTCCCGTTAACCTGAAACGTATGTAATCCTTGGGAAGTAATATCTTCTTTATTTTTTCAAATATATGGGGTTCATTGTTTTTCACCCACATGACCTTGGAGGCGGTGAATCCCGTTAATGCCGGATTTGCTGTTATTTGTATCAGTCTTTCCTTGCCAATAATTTCCGTGATCTGCTCGCATTCCTGGGAACTTCTCTGGTCACACCATATTATGGCTCTCCTCAGTACCTTATTATCTTTGTCCAGCAGCACTGCCCCATGCATTTGTCCTGATAGTCCTACTCCCTTTATGTCAGCAGGGTTTACACCGCTCTTGTCCAGGACTTCCCTTATTGAAGAAGATGTGGCTTCCCACCAGTCTTCAGGATCCTGTTCAGCCCATGCCACATTAGGTTGATACATTGGATACTCCTTGAGAGAGTTGGCGATGGTCTTTCCATCCTCATCGAATAAGACTGTTTTTGTCCCTGAGGTACCTATGTCAATACCCAGTAAATATGACATAACATTTTACCCCCCTATTTTGATTTACTGATTTAATTTATTGATTTGCTTTTTTACTTTATATTTCATTATTCTAATTTATTCTTCAATTTTTCTTTTAGAATTTAATTTTATAGAGTTTGATTTCACAGGTCTAAATTTTGAGATTTGACGATTAGGCTGATTATTCAAAACAGCTTCCCCCGATAAATTCACGTAATATTGAGTTATTAGGTATTTCATGTATATCAGCAATAGGCAGGAAATAGCTTAAAAATTCCTTCAATCTCTTAGCTTCGGAATATTCGGGATAAGAATCATCAATCCTTGACAATAGCGGTTCAGCAAAATTTTTCAGAACGCCGTGTTCATACTTCAATGAAGAGTTAAACATAACATCTGCCTCTTCCTGGAATGGAAAGATATTCTTCTCTTCGCCCCTCCTTACCGAATCCCATCTCCTTATAGTTTCAACAGTGCTGCTTCCCCTGAACTTGAAATCCCTTACAATTCTTCTTAACAGCCTTGTATCCGTTGTCGGGACCCTGTTGTGATCATCAATATTTAATGACGTAATAGCGCTTATATAAATCTTAAACTTGTTTTCCCTTGGTACCAATAATGTAAGCTTTTCATTAAGTGCATGAATTCCTTCGATAATTAACACATGGTCCTTTTCCAGCTTTATTTTTCTTCCTTTGGCTTCTCGCTTGCCCAGAGGGAAATTATATATGGGCACTTCAACTTCAACGCCTTCCAGTAATTTTATCAGATGCTCGTTGAACAATTTTATATCTACCGCTTCAAGGGCCTCAAAATCCTGCTCTCCATTCTCATCAGTCGGTGTCTTGTCCCTGTCAACGAAATAATCGTCAAGACCTATTATAACAGGGGTTATACCGTTCACCCTGAGCTGTATCGCCAGTCTCTTGGAAAACGTAGTCTTTCCCGAGGAAGAAGGACCTGCAATCAATACTATTCTTTTTGTATTTTTACTTTGGGCTATCATGTCCGCTATCTCAGCCGTTTTCTTTTCATGCAGGGCTTCCGATATTCTTATCAATTCTCCTATCTTATTATTCTTTACAACATTATTAAGGGCGCTTATGCTTTCCACTCCCAGTATCTGATCCCATTTCCTGCTTTCAGTAAATATTGTAAACAGTTTCTTTTGCTCCTTAAACTCAGGAAGCACGTTCGGAGCCGTTTTTTCCGGAAAAAGCAAAATAATTCCCGTATGGTATTTTATCAAATCAAACAGGGGAGTATAATCCGTACTGGGTGCAAGGTAACCATAGAAATATCCTTCCGTGTCCTCTATGTTATAAATAGTTACATAGTTTTTCTGCCTGTCCTCTATCAGGCTTAGCCTATCAAATCTTCCGGTTTCCCTGAATATTTCCTTTGCTTCTTCAAGAGGTACTTCTCTTTTTTGGATAGGTATTCGGGCATTTATTATTTTCCGCATTCTTTCTTTAATTTTTTCTACATCTTCCTTTGTAATATCCTCTTCTCCCTTTATTTGAAAGTACAATCCCTTGCTTATGGAATGATTTATTATTACCTTTTTTTCCGGGAATAATTCTTTTACTGCCTTCACAAGAATAAAAATAAGTGTCCTCCTGTAAATACGCATGCCGTCGTCAGTTGAAAGGTCTATGAATTCCACTTTGCAATCGTTTTTTAGCTGATATGTTAACTCCTTTATGTCATTGTTAACCTTAGCAGCGATTATTACAGAAGAGAAGTTTTTCTGGTATTCCTTGCTTAAATCAAGCAGGGAAATACCCTTTGGAAGCTTTCTGCTGGTGCCGTCAGCAAAAGCAACGGTTATAAAATCTCCACTTGCCGCCGAATTTACCACCATCAATCGTACCTCCGAATATTTTAATATAAATTATTATCCGTGTTTTTTTATATAATTCTATTTTATCCCTTAATTTTTACGCTATTTATATCAGCTTAATTATTATTATATTATTTATTCATAGCATCGGCTACCTTTTTATTATAACCTATAACACACACATTTATCAAAACACTTATAGGTTGCCTAATTATAATAAAAGCCCGATTCTTGCATCGGGCTTTTATTCATGTTTTGCAATATTTAAGGATTTTCTATGAAAGGAATTTTTTCACAATCTCATTAACAAACTTACCGTCAGCTCTTCCTCTGACTTTTGGCATAACAGCCTGCATTACTTTCCCCATATCTCCCATCGATCTCGCTCCGGTATCTTGAATTGCTTGTTTTATTATTTCTTCAAGTTCCTCCTGCGATAATTGCTCAGGAAGGTACTGCTTTATAATTTCTATTTCCTTTTTTAATTTATCTATTAGATCCTGTCTGCCGCTCTTTTCATATTCAGGCAATATTTCATTTTTTTGCTTCAATTGCTTTGCTATTACTTCAATAATACCATCATCGTCGAGGGTGGTTTTTTTATCCTTTTCTATCTGAAGCACTGCAGACCTTATCATTTGGACAGTATCTTTCCGTATTGTGTCCTTATCCTTTATTGCAGCTTTAAAATCTTCCAATAACTTATCCTTCAGAGACATGTCAATGCCTCCTTATCTGTATTTTCTTTTTCTTGCGGCTTCAGATTTTTTCTTTCTCCTCACGCTTGGCTTCTCATAGTGCTCCCTTTTTCTTACTTCTGCAAGCACACCTGCTTTGGCACATTGCCTTTTAAACCTTTTGAGGGCACTATCCAGAGACTCATTTTCTCTAACCCTTACTTCAGACACGTATTTCCCTCCCTCCGATGGCGTGAATTGTACTGAATTTTTTCCGTTTATTAATGCCTATATAATTTATTACAAATGCTGCGCCATAGCACTCTTTTATTATATCTTATTTAAGAAATCAAAGTCAATAATAATTGTCAATTAACATTACCATTTTATACTATCTTCGTGCCGAGGTTAACCCCGCCTATCAGATGGTAATGAAGATGCTGCACCGTTTGCCCTGCGTCAGCGCCGCAATTATTGATAAGCCTGAATCCCCTGTCGTAAATGCCCATCTTTTTTGCCACTTCATTTGCTGCCAGATGTATATCCCCTATAATGCTAACATTATCTGTGTTAACTTCTTTTACGCTAGTGATATGGTTCTTGGGAACCAGCAATACGTGAACCGGCGCAACAGGGTTTATGTCTTTAAAGGCAATTACCTTTTCATCCTCATAGACAATCTGTGAGGGTATTTCCCTGTTGATTATTTTGCAAAAAACGCAATCAGACATGAAATATGACCTCCCGGTTTTTTATTTTGTATTTATATCACAAATATTGCATATACAAATATTTACATAGCTCGAATCAAGCTAATTTAGCATTTTATCTAATTAAGCTGGTCCTTGACTATTTCAACAGCCCTCTTTAATGCATCCTCTATTTTGGTTACGTCTTTTCCTCCTGCCTGGGCCATATCTGGTCTGCCGCCGCCTCCTCCGCCGACTACCTTGGCGGCCTCTTTTACTATATTACCGGCATGTATGCCTGCCTTAACCGCATTAGCCGTTGCTGCTGCAACAATATTTACTTTTTCACCGTAATCTGATGCAAGTATAATAACTCCGTCTGAAACCTTGCCTTTCAGGACATCAGCGGTATTTCTCAGGGCATCCATATCCATTCCTTCCAATTTTGCTGAAATTATGCTGATACCGTTTATCTCAAGCGCATGGGACAGAATCTCATCTATCCTTGCAGTAACAAGTTTGGCCTGCAGTTGTTCAATCTTTTTATTAGCACTCTTTAGTTCAGCAATAAGCCCGTCTATTTTTCTTATAGAATCCTGGGGAGAGGTTTTAAGCAAGTCTGAAATATTCTTTAAAAGTATTTCCCTTTCTCTGTGGTAGTCCAATGCATAATATCCGGTCACGGCTTCAATTCTCCTTGTTCCTGCAGCTACACCTGTCTCATACAGAATCTTTATCTGCCCGATTTTGCCGGTGGATTTAACATGTGTTCCTCCGCAAAGCTCCATGCTGTAATCTCCGATTTTTACCACCCTTACCCTGTCACCGTATTTTTCTCCGAATAATGCCATAGCTCCCATGCTTTTTGCTTCATTGATACCCATTTCTTCAATTTCAACCGGTATCTCACTGAGAATCCTTGAATTTACCTCGTCTTCAACTCTCCTAAGATCCTCTTCTGATACAGGCTCAAAATGGCTGAAGTCAAACCTGAGCCTTTCGGCTTCAACCAGTGAACCGGCTTGCATAACATGTTCCCCCAAAACTTTCCTGAGGGCTTTATGGAGTAAATGGGTAGCCGTATGGTTTCTCTCTATTGATTCTCTTCTTCTGACGTGGATCCTTGCGCTTCCTTTCTGCTTCTTTTCAATATATCCCCTTATCACTTTCCCATAGTGCAAATGAATGCCATCGGAGGTCTTTTTACAATCTTCCACCTTGAAAAGCCCTGTGGCAGTCTCAATTTCACCGGTGTCTCCCACCTGTCCGCCGCTTTCGGCATAGAAAGGCGTCATTCCAAGTATGATTATGGCACTGTCTCCTTCTGAGATTGCTTCTGCTTCCTGGTAATCTTTTAATATATAAAGGATTTCTGATTCGCAGTTATAATGCTCATACCCGCAAAAGGCACTCTCAAAAGTACCTTCAAGTTTAAAGGAAGATGATGTGCTCCACGCAGAGCTGTCTTTCTTCTTTAAAGCTTCCCGGGCTTTGGTTTTCTGAATTTCCATTTCCTTCTCAAAGCCCTCTTCATCGACAGTAAATCCGTTCTCCTGGGCTATTTCCCTGGTCAAATCCAGCGGGAATCCATACGTATCATGTAGTTTAAATACCAGTTCCCCGGGTATAACCTTGCTGTTGCTTTTCTTCATTTTATCGATATATTCGTCAAGGATCAAAAGGCCCTGGTCTATAGTAAGGTTAAACCTTTCCTCTTCTATGCTTATTACTTTCTTAATGTATTCTCTTTTTTCTTCCAGCTCAGGATATGCGTCCTTTGATACTTCCACGACTGTATCCACCAAGTCTGCCAGGAAGGGTTTGTCCAGTCCAAGTAATTTCCCATGCCTTGCAGCCCGCCTTAAAAGTCTTCTTAATACATAACCCCTTCCTTCATTGGACGGAAGAATTCCGTCAGATATCATCATGGTTGTGCTTCTTATGTGGTCGGTAATTACACGAATAGACACATCTATCTTGGGATTTACGCCATAGTTAGTTCCTGAAATCCTGCATACCTCATTCAGGATATTCTTTACAGTATCGATTTCAAATAAGCTGTCCACTCCTTGCATTATGCAGGCAAGCCTCTCAAGGCCCATACCCGTGTCGATATTCTTTTTTTCAAGTTTTGAGTATGAACCGTCCTTTTCTTTGCTGAACTGGGTAAAGACAAGATTCCAGAACTCAATATACCTGTCGCAGTCACAGCCTACTTTGCAGTCAGTCTTACCGCATCCTTTCTCAGGTCCTCTGTCATAATATATCTCAGAACAAGGCCCGCAGGGTCCTGTTCCATGCTCCCAGAAATTATCTTCTTTTCCCATTCTTACAATCCTTTCGGCAGGAAGACCCACTTCCTTGTTCCATATCTCAAAGGCTTCATCGTCATCATTATAAATTGAAACCCATAGCCTGTCCTGCGGTAATTCAAGCACCTGTGTTACAAATTCCCACGCCCAGGTAATTGCCTCTTTCTTAAAATAATCACCAAAGGAGAAATTACCGAGCATTTCAAAGAAGGTGCCGTGTCTTGAAGTTTTGCCAACCCTTTCGATGTCAGCAGTCCTTATGCATTTCTGGCAGGTTGTCACCCTGGTACGGGGTGGCTTGACTTCCCCTGTGAAATATGGCTTTAAAGGAGTCATACCTG
>Ga0134092_1000630_pt1 | contig 35121 bp, 32 predicted proteins | sample 3_6taG_FD_94454 | JGI IMG/M metagenome (GOLD analysis project Ga0134092, IMG submission 94454) | Switchgrass degrading microbial communities from high solid loading bioreactors in New Hampshire, USA - 3_6_20_6_A3 metaG | ecosystem: Engineered > Bioreactor > Semi-continuous > Anaerobic >... | reverse complement strand
GCACCAGCAAAACCAGTACAGATAAAGTCGAGCCTTATAGCATCAGCATCTTAAAGGGAGATTATGTTTTATACTACAAAAACAAAGAAAACAACACAGCATGGATAAAAATTGCAGTTAGCGTGTCAAAGGGACGGTTCTTTTGACAACAATGGTTTTGCCTTATATTATACTTAAAAGAGGGCATTTCAATTCTTGGAACGGCACGTCAGATTAGCAAAACTCATATATACCATGTGATGTTAATAAACACAGAAAAAAGAATATATTTTAGACCATGAAGATAAATCTAGATTTATCAATACTATTTATCAAAAGAAAGAAGATAATGCCTTTTGCCTCTATGCTTAATGCAACATGGATAATCATGTTCATTTTGTTATTAAAAAGCATAAAGACTCAATTTCTCGCATTATGAAAAGGATAGGAACAAGTTATGTAAATTACTTTAATAAAATTTATAAGAGAACTGGACATGTATTTTAAGACCGATATAAAAGTGAAGCCATAGAAAATGAAAGTTACTTTTTGTCGGTATTAATGTATATACATAGCAATCCAGTGAAGCAGGAATATGTAAAATTGAAGAAAACCAGTGGAGTAGCTATCAATTATACATAAAAGGAGACAGGGTACAGAAAAAGTTTATGGAGCGCGAAGAAATTCAAAGAATTTAGCAATAGGGAAAGTAATTAAAAAAATATATTATTAGAATATTTAAAACAAAAAGAATATAGTCGAGAGAGATACTTTCGCTAGAGAATTAATTGAGAAAAGCCAGTTATCTCTTCGAAAAATTGTAGAAATATTAGGTATAAATAGGGAAACAGTAAGAAGGATAAGTTTCTAAAAATAACCGTTCCCGTGACACCTATGCGTAAAAATTCAGCTACACCATATAGGGAGTCTCGAGCATGTTGAGATAAAGTTCTACTTGTTGTTGTATTTTAATTTCAAGAGCATCTTGTAGTACATAGTTGAATTACTATTGTACTATTGTAATAGCCATAATTTGCCGATAATAATATAAACACTATTTTGGTAGAAGGTGAAGAGATATGATAAATTCAGTCAATTTTTGCGGTGTGGAAAAACCAATAAAAACATATGAGAAAAAGGATTTGAAACAGGAAAACAAGATGGAAGCAACTATCGAACAAGAAGCTTATATTGTTGATATTGGAAGCACACCAGAAAAGAAAACAACCTATGACAATCCGAGTCTAGTGAAGCCTGATATCAAGAGAATAGAGCAATTGAAAAAGGAAGCAGATGAAGCATTAAGACCATTAAGACAAATGGTAGAAGAATTATTAAAGCAGCAAGGAATGTCTTTCAAGGATGCAAATCTTAAGGCAAATGAAGGCGAAATGGTTGAAATTGATAGCGAAACAAGGGCAGAAGCGCAAAGACTTATTTCTGAAGAAGGAGAATATGGTATTGAGAATACTGCCAATAGACTTTTTGAATTTGCCATAGCTGTGTCAGGCAATGATAAAACAAAGCTTAATGAATTAAAATCAGCCATTGAGCAAGGATATAAGGTAGCAGAAAAAGCTTTTGGTGGAGAATTACCTGAGATATGCAAAAAGACGATTGAACGTACAATGGAAAAATTAGATCAATGGGCAGCATCAGAAGAGGAATAAATATAATTTAGTTATAGAGCATCTATCTATCGGTAGGTGCTTATTTTTTTGTCTTCTAAATCCGAATTATATAGCTTCCTCCCATGGACAAAGACTACGACGAAAAATATCCAGTTGCATACCACATTTACCGATGGAATGGTAGCGAATCTTTCGAGATTAATGTAATTTCTTTTACCCGTTGCAATCAATAAAATTTTGTATTATAATAAGGCCTTGCATAATAGTTGAATCTGACAACAGTTGAATGAGACAACTATTAAATTGGTAGGAATGCTCTCCGGAGGGGTAAAATATGAAGAATATGTCAATTATAGTACGGGCTTGCCGTAATTTCACAGAGAGAAAGTTAAGAGAGTTTGATTTGACTTTTGGAGAACAGATTATCGTGATGTTTTTATCAGCACATGATAATGTTAACCAGGATACTATTTCAAAAACCTTCATGATTGACAAGGGTATGGTGGCCAAAACACTAAATAAGCTTGAACAAAAGGGCTATATTATGAGAAGGCAGAACCCTGATAATAAGAGGGAGAATATAATATCTCTGACCCAACAGGGAGCTGATATTCTTATCCATATGAATACCGTATTAAAAGAATGGAATGATATTCTATATGAAGGTATGAGTGAGGAGGATATTGCGTATGTAACTAGATTGACAGAAAAAATGGCTGAAAACGTTGCGAAGTATTTAGATTAGAGACTACTAGGAGGATGTTTAAAGATGAGTAACAAAAAAATGAATTTTGGGTTAATCATGGCCGTATACTTGTTAGGTATTTTTATGGGTGCTATTGATACAGGTATCGTAACACCTGCAAGAACAATTATACAAAATGATTTGATGGTAAATGAAACTACAGGTATATGGATGATTACCATATATACGCTTGCATATGCTGCAAGTATTCCTATTTTGGGTAAGCTGGCCGATAAGTATGGTAGGAAGTATATTTACTTAATCAGTATTTTTTTATTTGGTATTGGGTCTTTGTTTTGTGGTTTGTCACAAAACTTCGGAAGTTTTACCGTATTACTTTTGGCAAGAGTTGTTCAAGCCATCGGTGGTGGTGGTATTCTTCCGATTGCTACTGCTGAATTTGGTACTACCTTCCCGAAAGAAAAAAGAGGACTTGCTCTTGGTTTGGTAGGTGGTGTTTATGGGCTTGCCAATATTTTCGGGGCATCGGCAGGCAGTGCTATCATTGATATATTTGGTCAGCATAACTGGAAATTTATATTTTATATTAATTTACCGATTACCATATTCATTCTGATAGCGGGTGTTTTATGTCTTCCGAATACTAAAGAGAAGTCTGTAAAAAAGATCGATTTTTTTGGTATTACAACTTTAACATTAATGGTGCTTTCAATTTTATATGGACTTAAGAATATCGATTACTTTAATTTTGTAGAAACATTTAAGAGTACATCGGTTTATCCGTATCTAATCGTATTTATAGTATTACTTCCGATTTTTATCTTAATCGAAAAGAAAGCAGAAGATCCGGTTATCAATATTTCATATTTTAAAAATATCAGGATCATCATTACTCTTTTTATATCCTTTATTACCGGTATAATTATTATGGGTATGATTTTTGTACCTCAGTTTGCAGAGAATTCATTGAAAATAGCTACCGGAAGTGGCGGATATTTCGTTATAATTCTGGGAGTATTTGCTGGGCTAGGGGCTCCGTTTTCCGGTAAGCTGATTGATAAATTCGGAGCTAAGGCTGTACTTGCGATCGGATTTATAGCTTCGATTGCCGGCTCTGTATTTCTTATATTTTTTGCAGCAGCCCATCCGAGCTTATTTGCCGTAGTAATATGCTTAATTCTACTTGGTACTGGAATTGGATTCACAATGGGAACTCCGATTAACTATATGATGCTTGATAATACCAAGGTTGAAGAATCAAACTCAGCTCTTGCAACAGTTTCATTAATACGCTCGGTTGGAACTGCCATTGCTCCTGCCATTATGGTCGGCTTTATATCTCATGCCGGAATGTCAGTGCAAGACAATATCATGAAACTTCTTCCGAATGAAATATCGGTTCCGCCGCTTCCCTATGCACAGGAACTCACAGAGGAGTTCAATAAGTTAAAGGCGGATCCTTCTATGGCAGAGAAACTGAAAGATGTTGATATCCCGGATTTAACTGCAATGGAAACTATGAAATTTGACATGACAAGTAACAGCGGTAAATTTCAAATGTCGGATGAGATTTTAGAAAAGTTGAAAACCTCTGATGTTACAACTATTACTGATAGTACCAAAGCTATGGCTGAGTATATGTTTGAGCAAATGACACCTTCCATCATAACGAATATAACCAATGGGCTTGATTCGGGGATCAATAGCATCAATGATTCTGTATCACAATTATCAAAGGCAATCGATGCAATGCCACCAATTCCTGAGATGCAGGGAAGAATTGCAGGGATGAAGGGTGCAGTACTGCAAATGACAGACACTGTTGATAAAATGAAAACATTGAAAGAAGCTATACCGGGTGCATTTGATACCGCTAAAACGAATTATTTACAAGAAATTGAAAACAGACGCAGTGCAATTGAACAAGAATTCCAGACCACATTAAATAATGGGTTTAAACAGGTATATTCTACAGTTGCTATTGCTTCACTGTTGGCTATGATAGTTTTGATGCTCTATAGGGAAGAGAGAAAAGCAAAAATTCAGTAATTAGGAGTTTCCAGGATTGGAACGCTGTACAGAATTATATAAACAGTTGTTTTGATACCTGGAAACTTTTTTAAGGATCGAAAAATAGAACGCTCAAATTGTTTATAAATTAAGGGTTTCCAGACATTGATTTTTTCTTTTGGCAGTTCTGCCTTAGTTGATAATGTCGGGAAGCCCTTGTTTTGTTTCATCTACTTGCCGCCTATCTCAGCCAGACTGTTTACGTTGATACTTATCAAAATACATTATATACTATACATACTAATTAGTTTTTTTAGTATACATACGGCGATATTTATTCTTGGAGGGAAGGTTATGCGTACAAGCAGTAATGATCTTTTACCGATATCGGAAACAATGTTGATCCCTCTCTCAGCAAGAGCTGCGGAAACCGGCAGGGACAACCCTATTATTTCAGACAAAAAATCCGTAGAGATTATCAGCAAGATCGATACCGCCAATAAGGTAATTGACGGCGGCAAAGTATCAAGTCATGGTATTTTAGCGCGCACAAAAGTCATTGATGATGAAGTGAAAAAAATTCTGGCTGAAAATCCGGACGCTACTATTATCAATCTCGGAGCAGGGTTGGATACGAGGATATGCAGGGTGGATAACGGAATCTTGAAGTGGTATGACTTGGATTTACCGGAGGTTATTTCCGTTCGAAGGCAATTCTTCTCTGAAAATGAGCGTATCCGGTTTATCTCAAAATCTGTCCTGGATTCCGCATGGGTCAGTGAAATAAATACATCGGGAAGTGTAGTAATTATCGCCGAGGGCTTGCTTATGTACTTTACGGAGGAAAACGTTGCATTGATTTTCGAACTGTTGGCCAACCACTTTCCGGAAGCACATATGTTTTTTGATGTAATCCATACCTTTTTTATAAATAAAAAGATAAGCAGTACTTTTTTATGGGGAATCGACAACGCAAAAGACATTGAAAAGCTGGATGCAAGAGTAAAACTAATACAGTCATGGAGTACCGGAAATCTTCTGAAAAATCGTCAACCTTTACTTTTGAAAATATTTAATTTCCTGCCTTCTACCAGGAACAGGAGTCAGGTTTTACATGTTCAGTTTACGCGGTAGGTAGCATAACAGATATCAGTCAGGAGGTTTTATATGCCACGGTTTAGCGAAAATGAAAAAGAGCAAATTCGCAATAAGCTTCTTAGCGAAGGAGAACGGCTGTTTGCTGCACATGGAGTAAAAAAGGTAACAATTGATGACCTGGTGGAAGCAGTCGGCATCGCCAAAGCTTCCTTTTACAAATTTTATGAGAGCAAGGAATATTTATATTTGGACATTGTTCAAGGGATTCAGAAAAGAATTTTTACGGAGCTAAACTCAGTTTTAGATTCCAATGTCAATTTATCCAGCAAGGAGCGTGTCAGGCAGACTTTCAGTGCCATGTTTAACATGATGCTACGCTATCCCATTCTTGCCAAAATTGATATGAATACCATAGAATTAATTTCCCGCAAGGTATCAAAAGAGCGATTATCGCTTTTTAACGAGCAGAACATTGACGCCGTTCAAACACTTCACAATCATGGCATCAATTTTTCCTGTGACCTAAAAACGGCATCTTATGCATTTCAGGCTCTTTATCACGGGTGGACGTACTTGCAGGAAAAAAGCATGGATATTCAAACATCCGTTATGGATATTCTGCTTAACGCAGTTATAAATCAGATTGTTGTGGATTGAGAGCTACGAAAAATATAATTCTATATTTTTCCGAACTGAACTTAGCCATGGTTGCATATTTCGACTGTAATTTGAGACAAGGAGTATTAAAATGGAGATTCTTGATGTTGTTGATAAATGGGGAAATCCAACAGGAGAAACAGTAGACAGAGAAAAAGCACATGAGGAAGGCATTATGCACAGGACATCTCATGTATGGCTTGTCAGAAAGAAACAGGGTAAGATTCAGATTCTGCTTCAGAAAAGAAGTGAAACCAAAGAATCTTTTCCTGGCTGTTATGACATTTCAAGTGCCGGTCACATTCCGGCAGGAATGAATTTTGCCGAGTCAGCCATACGAGAGTTACAAGAAGAACTCGGTATTTTTGCTTCGGAACAAGAGCTTATATTCTGTGGAGATAGAACTATAATCTGGGATGGCTGCTTTAATGGTAAACCTTTTCATGACAGGCAGTATTCGCGGGTATTCGTCTTGTGGAAGAATATTGATGAAAATGAATTGATTGTACAAAAAGAAGAAATTGATAGTGTGCTTTGGATGGATCTTGATGAGTGCATTGCAGCAGTAGAGAATAACAAAATAAGGCACTGCATATATCCGGATGAGTTGAAAATGGTAAAGGCTGCTTGCGAATGTAAATGAAATGGAAACAGAATTTGTATGGATAATTTATCTCAACCAACTGCTAACGGACTCAGAAGAAGGATTTATTAGTGTATTATTGACTTAATTTATCACAGTTTCTATATTTTCAATTATATTTGCGGAGGGGTGTTATAATTATTACATATAATAACACAAAAAAAGATTTGCCTGTAGAATAGTTATATCATCTGTTTTATACAGCAGGTTGGACTGATTCAGAAAGTACTCCGGACCCAGATATACTAAAGAATTTTAATCTTCCTTTTATTAACTCAAATTTGGTAATTTCTGCATGGGATAACAATTGCTTAATCGGAGCTGTAAGAGTATTGAGCGATAAGATTATCAGATCAGTAATATATGATTTAACTTGTTGCGCTAGCTTTGGTTATAGATAAATATTGCGAATGAAAAATTATTATAACTTGTTAGTGAATTAGAGAGATATTGATGATAAATGTGTAAGCAGTAAAAAAGACTGTCAAAAGAACCGTCCCAATGACAAGTAGTTTATTTTGGAGGGCAGGATGGTGGATTTATTTGTCAGGAGGTAAAGTTGGTGATATAATAGTCTTAAAAAAATGGTATTGGTAACAGCGGATTGAGGCTGAGACACAGATGTCAAGTAGAAACTTGGGTATTGCATTTTTATAATATATATTGAAATAAGGAGTGCAATATGATTCTAATAAATGCAGAAGCTCCATGCAAGGTTTGAGGATACTGCATGGAGCATGGATCGTTTGTAGGCTTTTATCCTCAGACTTTGCGAATTTGATTTAAAAAATTAAAATCAAAGGAGCAAAGTTATAATGAAAAATAGAATACATGAGTTAAAGGATTTTTATATATTGTGGAGCACCCAAGGGTTTTCACAGCTTGGTAGCGCAATGACGAACTTTGCGTTGACTCTTTGGTTGTATCAGGTTACCGGGTCAGCGCTGCAAACAGCGATGTTGGCTATTTGTTCTTATGCGCCATATGTTTTGATGAGTATTTTTGCTGGTGCGCTATCCGATAAATGGGATAAAAAAAAGACTATGCTGGCCTGCGATACACTTGCAGCTTTGTGTACAATATTGGTGTTTATTCTTCTTAAGACAGGCCTGCTACGCACATGGCATTTGTACGCTCTAAATGCAATAAACGGACTGATGAACACGGTGCAGAGTCCGGCAAGTGATGTTGCCATCACGATGATTACGCCTAAAAAATACTACCAAAAGACAAGTGCTCTTAGATCCTTTTCCGGATCACTGGTTACCATTTTGCACCCGGTACTTGCTACATCTCTTTATGCACTCGGTGGAATGAATGCAGTGATAGTAATGGATTTAATCACTTTTTTTGCTGCGTTTTTATCCTTGCTGCTGTTTGTGAATATCCCTCCTGTGAAAGCATATGTTACAGAAGAAAATGAAGCATTGTTTGAGTCTGTAAGGGCCGGTCTTAAATGCTTAAAACAAAACAGGATGGTGCTGATGTTGATCTTATTTTTGGCCGGAGTCAATCTGGTCGCATCTGCTTTTGATGCAGTGCTTCCGGCATTTATCTTGCCAAGAAAGAATGGCGGAGAGGCAATATTGGGAATTGTCACATCCTTTGCCGGAATAGCTATGCTTGCCGGTAGCTTGATAGCATCTGTTTTGCCTCCACCTAAAGACCGGATACGTCTTATCGTAGCAACAATGTTGTTTTCTCTGACGATAGAGAACTTTCTAATGTCTTTGACAAGGACTCCGATTGCATGGTGTATTGCGCAGATATTGGGGTATTTGCCTGTTCCGTTGATGAGTGCTAGCTTGGATGTTATCATAAGAACAACTATACCGATAGAGATGCAAGGTAGAGTCTATTCATGCAGAAATACGTTGCAGTTTTTCACGATACCCATTGGATACTTTTTTGGTGGCTGGATGGTTGATGTAGTCTGCGAACCGATCATGGAAAGTATTTCTAAGGAAAGTATTCTGGTTACCATGTTTGGCTGTGGAAAGGGCTCCGGAGCAGGTATGATGATATTCATCCTTGGATTATTAGGTATGATAATATGTCTGGTTTTTAGAGCAATTCTCAAGAAATACAAGTACCAAGAGTTGGCTTGATATTTATTTTAGGTTGAAGAAGATAAAAGCTCCCTGTTACTGACAGATATGTTGGTGGCGAGGAGCTTTTTACAAGGGACTAATGAATATAAATAATTTTACGAATGAAAATTCAAGGATACTATGTAACCTATTAATAAGTTGATAAAATGTTGGTTATAAATAGGTAAATAGAAAAAAATAGGGTTGTCAAAAGAACCGTCCCAATGACAATTATTCTACAAAAGCACCGAACAAAGGGGGAACTTTTTTGCCAAGGGCATATTATATTGAAAAAATAGAGCATTTTTTAGAACGAAGCAATGACGAAATCCTAGGGATTCTTGCTTCAAATAATTCATTTGACTTAACGGATTTACAGCGTAATACGTGGAAAGAGCAAATTATAATATTAAAATCATCAATTGCAGATTTCAAAGATGGATGGATCATATTTGAGTATACAATACCACGTATAGGTAAGCGAATAGATACAGTTATTATTCTTAATGGAATTATTTTTCTTCTAGAGTTCAAAGTGGGTTCTAATAGCTATGAAAAGTATGCTATTAATCAAGTTGTTGATTACGCTTTGGACTTGAAAAATTTTCATAGTGAAAGTACTAAGAGATTACTAGTACCTATCCTAGTAGCTACAAAAGGAGAAGATATGATTCTAAGTACAGGGTTGCTGAAAGATGGAATTCATAACCCTATTTTATGTAATTCAAACAATATAAAGGCAGCTATTGCTTTTGTAATCGCTAAAGAGAAAAAAGAATATTTTGAACCCCTTGATTGGATAAATGCAACATATGCTCCTACACCAACTATAATTGAAGCTGCTCAGGCTTTATACAAGGGTCATAATGTTGCTGAAATATCAAGAAATGATGCCTCGGCAATAAACCTAGCTAGAACTTCTGAAGCCATAAATGAGATTATTGAATATAGCAAGTCAAATAAGAAAAAATCCATTTGCTTTATAACAGGTGTTCCTGGGGCAGGCAAGACACTTGCTGGTTTAAATATAGCAAATGGACGACACAATTTCCACGAAAATGAGCATGCTGTATTTTTATCTGGTAACCAACCTCTTGTTAATGTTCTACAGGAAGCTTTAGCGCGCGATGAAAGTGAACATAAAGGTATAACGAAGTCAGAAGCACTTACAAAAGCAAAGGCTTTCATTCAAATTATACACCATTTCAGGGATGATGCTATTTCCACAGATGCTGCACCAATTGAAAAAGTTGTAATTTTTGACGAAGCTCAACGGGCATGGACAAAGGAACAACTTAAAAAATTTATGGCACAAAAGAAGGGAAAGCCTAATTTTAATATGTCTGAACCTGAATTTTTAATTAGCGTAATGGATAGACATACAGATTGGGCAGTTATTGTCTGCTTGATTGGCGGAGGCCAAGAAATAAATACTGGAGAAGCTGGATTAACTGAATGGTTTACTTCTTTGAGGGAACACTTTTCTCACTGGATGGTATATTTATCGAACAATATATCTGATAGTGAGTTTATTCGCGATGCTTCTTTGCCAGAATTAATAGATGGACTTCAATACAAGTTTATTTCAGAATTACATCTATCAGTTTCAATGCGTTCCTTCAGAAGTGAAAGAGTTGCAGGTTTTGTAAAGTCAATTCTTGATGTTGATGTAATAAATGCAACAAAATTGTTACAAGAAATTGTTGACAATTATCCAATAGCTATAACGCGTGATTTTAATACTGCTAAAGCGTGGGTTAAGGAGAAAGCTAAAGGTACGGAAAGATATGGAGTTATAGCAAGCTCAGGTGCAAAAAGGCTTAGGCCATATGGTATTTGGGTACAAAGCAAAATCGATAGCCCTGCAAATTGGTTTTTGAATGATATGGATGATGTGCGGTCATCTTATTTTCTTGAAGAGGTAGCAACAGAATTTGATGTTCAAGGGCTTGAATTGGATTGGACTATTGTATGTTGGGATGCAGATTTACGCTTTGAAAATGGTTCGTTTGGTTTCTATTCATTTACCGGAACGAGTTGGAAACGAATAAATAGTGAAGATAAAAAAGCATATTTGAAAAATGCCTATCGCGTTCTATTAACAAGAGCAAGACAAGGTATGATTATATTTATTCCCGATGGTTCGGATGAGGATAATACAAGGGCAAGAAAATTTTATGACGAAACTTACAATTACCTCTGTTCTATTGGCATTAAACCAATATAATTAATATAGAAGTGTAGGCCCAAGATAACATAAAGATATTTTGGTGCAAAAAGCCATTAAAAAGTGACTAAAACATGGCAATAGCATTGACTTGAACTATGTAAAGCGTGTGGTATTATTTAAGGGAAGAGAATATAAGGCAAAGGATGTTTTTACGTAAAAGGAGTAGAATGGTATGAGATTATTTATTTCGCTGAATTTTAAAGATGAGGTAAAAGATCAAATTAATGAAATAATTAATAGGGTTAAGTCGAATTCCATTCAAGGCAAATTTGTTAATGAAGAACATATACATCTAACATTAGAATTTCTAGGAGAGATAGAGAAAAATAGACTAAGTTTGATTAAACAGATAATGGACGAGCTTGAATTTAGAGCGTTTACTCTAAGTTTAAGCAAAGTAGGATATTTTAAGAGGCCAGAAGGAAATATTTACTGGTTGGGAGTAGAAAATAATGATACTCTTTTTAGTATGCAAAAGCAATTACATCAAAGTTTGGTGGATAAAGGCTTTGAATTAGAGGATAGAGAATATAAACCCCATATAACTTTAGGTAGAAAGGTTAGATTAAAGGAAAGTTTCAATTCTAATGAAGTTAGCGATATTTTAAAGAAAATAAAAATTGATATAGATAAAGTAGATTTAATGAAATCAGAATTTATAAATGGAAAGTTGATACATTCACTGATATATTCAAAACCGTTATTATAACATAAAACAGGGGGCGGTTCTTTGTTCTAATAAAAGTTATTTTGCGATAGTTGGAACAACTTCAAAGACAGTAGTTGCAAGGACAATGGGCATTGGAATAGATTTTTGAAGGTAAGGTCCTCTTGATTAGAGGCCTTTTATTTTATATAATGTATATTAACGCATGAATAAGATATAGACATAAAATAATTATAATGAAGGTATTAGTGGTATTTTGCTTACAAGGCAAATTAAAGGGCATGCTTATAGAGAATGAAACTGTGAATACCAATTCTTTGGAAGCAAATGGTTGTGACTTCAAATGCAAGAATGTTTACTAGTTGTAGGAGTTAGAAGTTTTTAGGCTAGGAATATGTTCCTATATATTTGGTTTTAGAAAATATAAGATTAGAGCGAATGTTAATTCAATGAAGCTGATGGTTAACTTTAATAATACTATATCGGTGATAAAAGATTACAGCAATTGGCTGCGGAAGTTTTCAATGCCGATAGCTGCTTTTTTATTGTTAACGATACAACAGCAGTTACTCAAATGATGATAATGTCATACTGTAAAGCTGGATAAAAAATACTTATATACTGCAACATCCATAAAGGCCAAGGGGGACCTTCTTACAGGTAATCATGATATAAAATTGAGAAGTTTTTGTTTTGGAGGGGGATAATATGGAATTATGGTTTACTGAATATCATACAGAGAATGCTCGTTTTTCCTTTAAGATTGAGAAGCCGGTAGTAAGCCTAAAAAGTGAGTTTCAACGTATAGATGTTCTTGATTCCTATGATTTTGGAAGAGTTTTAGTGCTGGACGGATATGTTATGCTCACTGAAAAGGACGAGTTTATATACCATGAGATGATGACACATGTGCCTATGGCTGTAAACCCGGAAATCCATGATGTTCTTATTATTGGAGCAGGCGACGGCGGAGTGGTAAGAGAGCTTACAAGATATGATTCAATTAAACGAATTGATATGGTGGAGATAGATAAACTGGTAGTGGATGTTTGTAAGGAATATTTGCCTCAAACCTCATGTAAGCTTGATGATCCACGGGTACATATATATTATGAAGATGGTATTAAATTCGTTAAAGAAAAAAATAATGAATACGATTTAATAATAGTGGATTCAACAGATCCCTTTGGCCCGGGTGAAAGTCTGTTTACCCAGGAGTTTTACGGAAATTGTTACAAAGCATTAAAGGCATCGGGCATCATGGTAAATCAACATGAAAGCCCTTATTATCCTAATGATGCCTTGGCTATGCAAAATGCTCATAAGAAAATAAAATCGGTTTTTCCTATAGCTTTAGTTTATCAAGCTCATATACCGACTTATCCGTCGGGACATTGGCTCTTTGGATTTGCTTCTAAAGGTCTTGATCCAATCACTGATTTAAGCACAAACTGGGATTCTCTTGGATTAAAGACTAGGTACTACAATACTGATCTGCATAAGGGCTGTTTTGCTCTGCCGAATTATGTAAAAGAGCTTTTGGAAAATGCTTAAAAACATTGATATGTTCCCGAAAACTTAAGGCCAAAAAATCTAGTCCTTAATCCGAGTGGATTGTTCAATGTGGGGATTTTCGGTTGGTTTTAAATAAATAAAAGTAAATCTGTTAACTTTATATATACCCTGATATGTTTAAACGGGAACATATCCAGGGTATTTTTGTAATAAAGATATATTTAAAATATTAGCAGTGAGTTAATTTGAGTAAGTTAGAATGCTTTTGAAAATACAAATTCATAGTTTTATAATAAATAATATAGAAAATTATACTTTCTTTCGTTTAGCATAGGGGGCGATATTGTGGTAGGTATATTGAGCATTGATTTTGATTATTTTATTAATGCTACATCACAAGATAGAGACCTATATTTTCCAAACGGAAGTGATGAGATACCTAGCAATAAGCTAGAATCCATGTGGGAAGAAAGATACATAAAATACCCGGAGATTAAGAAAATAGGGGTAATTGATGATTTTTATTTTATGAAAAAATTTTTAAAGGGATTGAAGATACCGAATGAAAATTTTATAAAGGCCGATAGTCATAAATATATAAAAAAAATTATTGATAAATTCTCGAGAAAATTACAATTAATGATAGTAAATATTGATTTCCATCATGACTACTATCACTATTATAAAGGCAGTGACTATTGTAACTGCGGCAATTGGTTAAGAAGAGTGATGGAAGAACGGCCTGATACAAAAGTAAAATGGATTAGAAGAAAAGATTCACAAATTTACTGCCTGGAAGGAATAGTTCCCTTTGAACATACGGAAGATATAAAATCCATTTATAATGAAAAGTTTGATTATGTTTTTATCTGTAAAAGTCCGGAATGGAGCCCAACTCATTTAAATAATAAATTTGAAGAATTAGTATCTTCAGTGCCCAAAAAACTATTATTAATTTCATAATAATTTTGCATCAATCAAGTGAAATAACATATAACAGTGAACTATTCGATGCTTTAATAAATGATACTAATAATTTTATAAAATTAATATAACTTGACACAAAAGAACATAAATGGTACTGTATAACTAAATAAATTGTGGGGGAACTCGTTTGAGTTGAGAAGGTAAAACCTAACCCTTTGAACCTGTCAGTTAACACTGGTGTAGGGAAGCAATTTATTATCCGGAATAATTTTATTATTAAGAATAATAATTTTATTTAAGCATAATAAAAAAGCGCTTTCCTTACAACAGGAGAGTGCTTTTTTTTACTTAAAAGCAGGTATATATGGAGAATACATAGGAGCTGACAAGGTGAACTTAGCCCTAAGGGAATAAAAAACCAATATCATTAATATATAGATTAGTTGGTATCACAGCAAATAAAAGAAATTTATATGAAAGGAAAAATATTAAATGCTTAGCAGAGAGGAAATTAAAAAGCAAATAATTCAGGCTGTTGAAACTGTAAAGCGGACAAATCCTATGGCTGGATCCATTACTAATTCGGTAACAATTAATTTTGTTGCCAATGCACAGCTGGCTGTTGGTGGTTCTGCTGCCATGGTTTATTTACCTGATGAGGGTGAGTTTTTAGCAAAAGCGGGAGGAGCTACCTATATAAACGTCGGGACACTTCTACCGGTTTATGATCAGACTTTGCCCCACACTGCAAAAGTATTGCACGAAACAGGTAAACCATGGGTACTAGATCCAGTGGCGGTAGGTATTGGTTCCCTTAGAACCAAGCTTTTAAAACAGTTTAAGGAGTATAAACCTACAGTAATAAGAGGGAACGCTTCCGAAGTTCTGGCATTGGCAGGTTTGTGGGGATTAGATGGCGGCACGGAGAAGTCCAATGTTCGCGGTGTTGATTCAACGGATTCTGTGAATTCTGCAAAGGATGCAGCTGTAGCCTTGGCAAGATATACAGGCGGAGCTGTTGCTGTATCGGGAGAAACAGATTTAATAACTGATGGTTCCGTTATGGTGTTATCCTATGGAGGGTCACACTTTATGGAGAGAATTACCGGGGCTGGTTGTTCATTGGGTGGAGTCATTGCAGTCTATGCAGCGGTTGCATCGCCCTTTATTGCGGCACTTACCGGTACAGCGGTGTACAATTTGGCGGGAAGTCGTGCGGAAAAAAAGGTGGACGGTCCCGGAAGCTTTCAGGTCCAGTTCCTCGACGAATTGTATAAGGCTAGTGCAGAGGACATTGCTAATAATCCGTTTGAGATTTTTGAGATTTAATTACTGTTACATATATAGTTGCAATGGTTCTAGTTACGGATAGAATTGATTATTAATTCTATTTTGAAATCTGATGTGTACCATGAATTAAAATAAATGAACTAATAAAATTTACGATGTTTTAGGAGTGAAAATAATGAGCGTAAGAAAAAAATTAGATATATCGGCGTACTTGGTTGTAGGACCTGAAAATACGAAAGGTAGGCCTGTTGCTTCAATTATTAAAGATGCAGTTGAAGCAGGATTTACATGTGTACAAATCCGTTCGAAAATTGCATCGGCACAGGAACTCATCCAATTAACCCGACAGGCCTCCGAGGCAATAGCTCAAGTTGGCAAATCCGAAGAAGTGACACTACTGGTAAACGATCGTCTTGATGTTGTCCTGGCTGCGAGGAAGCAAGGGATTAAGGTTGATGGAATCCATGTAGGACAATCGGATATTCCGGTGGATGTCTGTAGGGAATACTTAGGGGAAAATTCAATTATCGGTTTATCGGCAAGAACACATGAAATGTTTGAATATATCCGAACAGAAGATGTTTCTCAGATTGACTATTTTGGTGTCGGACCTGTGCATGAAACAGCCACAAAACCCGATTGCGGCCTTGACTCGGATGGAAAAGTAGTGACCAGAAGCTTTGACGAAATTTCGGAGCTTGTCAAGTTTAGCAAAATTCCTGTTGTAGTAGGTGGCGGGGTTAAACTTGTTGATATACCACCCCTTGCCCAAACTGGAGCTGCCGGTTTCTTTGTTGTGTCCGCTGTATCGGAGGCAGATGATCCGAAACAGGCTGCCGCTGAGCTTGTAAAAGCATGGAGACAATATGCTGTAATAGGACATAAAGATTAACCAAATAACAGGTGAGGATATGATAAAGGGAGTTATTTTTGATATAGATGGGGTCATATTGGACTCCATGCCTATCTGGGATAAGGCTGGAGAAATGTTTTTAATCAATTTAGGCATACAGCCGGAATCGGGACTTGCTGAAACCTTGTTTTGTATGAGCATGTCAGAAGGTGCTAAATATTTAAAGGAAAGATACCTTTTGGATATGAATGAGGATGAGATTATAAATGGTGTCAATGAAACCATTAAAGATTTTTATGCTCATCAGGTTCAATTAAAGGAAGGCGTGGAACAGTTTTTAAGAGGTATTAAGCAGCATGGCATTAAAATGGTGGCTGCAACATCCTGTGACAGGCAGGTTTTTGAAAGAGCACTGAAAAGGCTTAATGTAATAGACTACTTTGAAAGAATATTTACATCTACGGAAGTAGGGGCAGGCAAAGTAAAACCGGATATTTATCTTGCTTCAGCGAAACATATAGGAACACTGCCGGAGGATACATGGGTTTTTGAAGATGCCCTGTATGCAATTAGGACGGCAAAAAACGCCGGTTTCAGGACGGTAGGAGTTTACGATGATTCCAGTAAAGCTGATTGGGATGAGATAAAAAAGGTTAGTGACCTTCATTTTAAAAATCTGGATAATGTCCATGCTTTTCTGGAAAAAGTATCATCCTTAAATATTTAATGTGACAAATGAAGAACACCACCATTTATCGGTAGATAAGACTTAAGGGTAATAAAAATAATATAAATTGTGAGGAGAAGAAAATGAAAACGGTATTAACTATTGCAGGAAGTGATTGCAGCGGAGGTGCCGGAATTCAGGCCGATATCAAAACAATGACAGCAAACGGTGTATATGGAATGAGTGTAATTACTGCACTTACTGCACAGAATACAACTGGTGTGACGGGGATTATGGAAGTTACTCCGGAATTTTTAAGCAAGCAGTTGGACAGTGTTTTTACCGACATTTATCCGGACGCTGTTAAAATTGGCATGGTTTCTTCGGCTAAATTAATTGAAACTATAGCTGAGAAGTTGAAATTTTATAATGCAAGAAACATTGTCGTGGATCCGGTAATGATTTCTACAAGCGGTTCAAAACTTCTTCAGGATGACGCAATAGAAACATTGAAAAACAATTTGTTTCCCCAGGCAGTCCTATTGACGCCAAACATTCCGGAAGCATCTGTTTTATCGGGAATATCCATTGAAAATGAAAACGATATGATTAAAGCAGCGGAGATTATCAGCAACCAATTCGGTTGTGCGGTTCTTTGCAAAGGTGGGCATAGAGTAAGAGACGCCAATGATTTATTGTATTATGACCACAAGTACAAATGGTTCATGGGAGAGAAAGTTGACAATAAAAATACCCATGGAACCGGATGTACTTTATCTAGTGCTATAGCCTGCGGTCTTGCTAAAGGTATGGATTTGGATACATCAATCCAATTGGCAAAGGATTATATATCCGGAGCATTAAAGGCAATGCTTGACTTAGGGAAAGGAAGCGGTCCCCTTAATCATATGTGGAATATTAATTAAGGAGTAAAATTTGCAATTAGATGACTATAAGTCTTGTGAGTGCATAATGGAGTAATCTTTATTTAGCGAAAAGGGGGATAAATCATTGATTAAGACATATAACGGAAGGAAATTTGTAGCATCTTACAGCGGTGGAAAAGATAGTATTCTTGCGATTCACAGAGCTATAAAGCTGGGAATGAAACCGGTTTCACTTATTATTACCTATAATATGGACATGGAGCGATCCTGGTTCCATGGTATTCCTGAGGATTTATTGAGCGAGGTTGCAGCTTCACTGGATATACCTATTAAGTTGATTAAGACCTCCGGAAAGGATTATGCAGCAAATTTTGAAAGGGAGCTTAGGGCACAGAAGGAAAAGGGTGCTGAGGTTTGTGTATTTGGTGATATTGATATTGAGGAACATTTACAGTGGTGTACTGCACGTTGCGATGCAGCAGGTATTGAAGCTTTTTTTCCACTTTGGAAGGAAGAGCGAAAGTCATTGGTGGATGAATTTATTGAAGAGGGATTTACTGCAAATATTATTGTGGTAGATACAAACAGGCTAAGTGAAAAGTACCTGGGAATGACACTGTCTCACGAAACAGTTTCCTCAATGGTTTCGGAAGGAGCAGATGCCTGCGGAGAAAATGGCGAATACCATACCTTTGTATCAAATGGCCCACTATTCAGAACACCGGTTTCTTTCTGTTATGGAGAGATTGTTAGGAAAGAACAATACGCAATTCTACCAATTAAAAAAATTTAATTTGGATGTAAGCTGCAATATTGAATGCAACACCTATAGAGGCGATTATATTATTATAATATCCCTAAAAATCCCTAAATATCCTTTAGCACAACAAGTTAACTTAGCATACATATAGATAATTTTACGATGGTATTGCCTTCTTTTCGTAATGTTTATATAAAGAATAAAACTTTCCGCTATAACCTTTTTGCCAAGGCTTTCTTTTGCCGCAAAAGTGAAGTATTACTGTGTTTTGCATTATATAGTCCATATCACATGTGTTATTGGTCATAATTTTATAATAATTATAATATCTGGTGTCATAATTATATAACTTTTCATCCAAGCATTTTATTTGCTCGGAGTATAATGTATTGAGTATGTCCTGATCGGGGAGGATAAGCTTTGCACGATTTTTTTCCACGAAAGAGTAGATAGCTTCTTCATCCACAAGTTTTCTCTGTAGTTCCAAATTCATAAGTAATACCCCTGAATTAAAGTAAGCATTGATTTTATATGGATACAAGCGTATTCGGTTAATTCTCTTAACAGCTAATATATTGTGAAAAGCTGCTGCGTAAAGGTATCCGTCAAGTTCGGTTTCATATAATTCACGGATAGGATTAATAACCAGGATATCAGGGTCTAAGTAGAGAATTCGATCCAGCTCTTCGGGCAGAAATTTATAAGCCAATAGTCTATAGTACATTTCCTTTGTATAATGCAAAATTACAGGGGCGTTTTGAAAATAGCTATTATCTATTTTTATTACAAATAGTTTTTGGCCATAACTGTCTGCAAAGTGTTCAATATCAGCTATCTCATTATCTTTAATATTGGAGTGTATGAGATAAATATCAAAATCTTCCCCCGGATTATTTATGAATAGTGAATACAGCATTACTTTTAATGGCCTTATGTATTTGGAATCTAAAGTTACAAGCAGATTCATTTCGCATTTATCACCCTCATTAGAATTTTGAATAAAATTTTCTATTTGAAAAAGTTGTTTCAATAACCTTACAACTTTCCTGCTTATAGCGACAATGATTAAAAACTACAATGTATTTTATGTTTTTTAGTATTGATTATAACATTATTGCAACTATTTTAGCTTCTAGCTTCATATGTGATACATAATTTTACTATTAAAATGTAAACTGTTTATGAATTTAAAAATATGACGAGTGATAAAATCAACAAGAAAACTTATTATTTAATAACCTAAAAATGTAAATTTAACATATTTATTATAAATAAAAATAAATAATATTTCAATGCAGCCCACTGTTTTACTTGGTGTAGAATTGATTGAATTGACTTTTTGTTCACACTCAGTATTTTAGTCTTTTTACTCACGATAATAGCAAATACTATAGATTTGTTCCAATGATAGGGGACATTTTGATAAGAAAGATGATGAATATGTTGCAATACAAAAAATAAACCATAAGCGAGAGGCGGAGCATAAATTTTGGTTTACAAAAAGTACTGCCAAACACTTGCCAATAGTGAATGGAAGAATGGCTGATACCATTTTTGATTTTTGGGAATTCTAAAATAAGAATTGAAGAAAGGAGTATATGGTGAATGAATAAAAAAACTTGTCTATTTATTGCATTTATGGTTCTTTTATCTTTTATGCTTACGGCCTGCAGCGCCAGCAAAGAAACACCGGAACAAGCAGTTACCAATGCTTTAAATGCTGTTAAGAATTTTGATAAAGATACCGCTCAAAAATATCTTGCATATGACAAATTATTTACCGACAGTAGCGATTCGGAAGCTGATGATTTGATAAAGGACGAAGAAAACCTTAAGCTTTTAGTTAACAAATTAAGTTTCAAGATCATATCTTCCATACAAGAAGGAGATACAGCTACTGTAAAAACCGAAATAACAAACATTGATATGGCTGCTATTATGGGAGAATATTTTCAAAAGGCAATAGCACTTGCTTTCGAAAACGCATTTGGGGGAGCTGATGCAAAGAGCGAAGAAGAGATGGAAGCTCAAGCAGAGCAAATATTTGTAGACTTAATGAAAAGAGAAAATAACAAAATGAGAGTATCAACAATTGATATTAAACTTACTAGGAATGAGAACAGTTGGAAAATAGATACTAATGAAGAGTTTCAAGATGCAATATCAGGAGGTTTATTCAAAGCAATAAAAGAGATAGAAAATAGCTTTGGCAGTAGTGACACTTCTGAAGATAAACTAAGAGAAATAAACAATTTTATTATTACTGATATTTGGAATAAAGGCTTTTGCGATATAAGTCATTACTTAGAAGACGGAAAAAGCAGCACTGGAGAGACAATGGATATAGACTTTACTTTAGAACAGTTGGCCGATGCAATGAATAAAAAGGCGGAATATGACACTTTTATAAACAGTTTGGAAGATGAGAAATATGCGAAGATAAAACAAATATGGAACAAACTTTCTCCCGAAATTGATAGACTATATGCTCAAGTTCAAGAGAAGAAGCCAACAGCCAATGACACTAGCTACGATTTTGATACCGGACTATTTACTCAATACAGGGATGCTTTTTCTGATGAAGTAGAGAATCTCCAATAAAACAGGGACTGTTCTTTGTTTTAAAAGGGGATTATGTACAAGGCAGTTTGGCTAACATATCACATAATATTAAAAGAAATAACCTTACAACTGTTTTTAAAATATACTAGGATAAAGAAAAACTTACAAGGAGAATAATCGAATAAGAACACCTGCTGTTAATCACAGGGTTGATAGTTGAAGGTGTTTAGTATAATATAGATAAATGAAGGTATTGGAAAATATAAATAAAAAAGTAGAGGTAATAGTTTATGTGGATGTTATTTGCCATACTGTCTGCAATTTTTGCAGCACTTACCACTATACTGGCCAAGGTTGGTATAGAAGGTGTAAACTCACATCTTGCCACAGCAATAAGGACGGTTGTAGTCGTAATTATGGCGTGGGTAATGGTATTTCTGACTCATGCACAGAACGGCTTGCCTGAAATCAGCAAGAAGAGCTGGATATTTCTCATTTTATCTGGGCTTGCCACCGGTGCATCGTGGCTGTGTTATTACAGAGCCTTGCAGACAGGAGAAGCATCAAAGGTTGTGCCCATTGATAAAATGAGTGTAGTTATAACACTAATTCTTGCATTTGTTTTTTTACGTGAGGAATTTACAGCAAAGTCGCTATTAGGATGTATCTTAATTACAGCAGGTACTTTGGTTATGGTGCTATAAAGAGTTTCACCGATTACTATTCTAACAGGCGCTAAACATATAATAGGAGACATACGAAAGGTTTAGAAATCTTTACGCTTTAGGTATAGTGAAGATAAACTGGAATGCAGATAATTAAAAAATAATGGAAATTGATAAGATTAACAGAGATAATCAGGGTTATCTAAAGAGAGGCTAGAATTAAGAAGCAGAATGGAGAGCCGTCCCTGGTTATCTTTTTTTATGGAAATGGTGGATACGAATAAGCAAAAAGAATAGGGCAAAGTATATTCAAAGAAAATCTAGTGCACAAAAAATGGTTAAAAATGTACTTTATTTGGAATAATAAATGAAGCAGCAAAAGAAGTTTTGGAAGCGAGATGACTTGTAATTGCACATTATATTTAATATTTTAACACTTTTAATTAGCATTGTTATTGCATTTATTCTATTTACTGTTTTTTGCAGTATGGCTGTCAATACCAATAAAGAATATTATAAAGACAGCAAATTGTACCGTTTTTTGCTGAACACATGGTCAGGTATAATTGTTCATTTGTCAAGAATAAAGGTGGTTTCTTCGGGGCTTGAAAATATTCCTTCTGACTGTAACTTTTTGCTTGTGGGGAATCACCGTTCTAACTTTGACCCAATCATTACTTTGTATATTTTAAGAAAGTATCCTATAACCTTTGTTTCAAAAGAAGAAAACTTTCATCTGCCTCTTTTCGGACCTATAATCCGGAAATGTTGTTTTATGCCTATTGACAGGAAAAATCCGAAAAATTCGATGAAAACAATTGACCGTGCAGCAGAATTACTTAAAAGCAGCAATCTTTCAGTCGGAATATATCCGGAAGGTACCCGGAACAAAACTAAAGAATTGCTCTTACCGTTTCACAACGGTGTTTTCAAAATTGCGCAGAAAGCAAAAGTGCCCATTGTAGTTGTTACTTTGAAAAACACCGAAAAAGTTTCAAAGAATTTTCCCTTTCATTCCACGAAGGTGCTGTTTGACGTATCCGACGTAATTTCTTCAGAGTTTGTAACTGCTTCTCGTACAGCTGAAATAGGTGAGAGAGTAGAAAAACGCCTACGCAAAAGCTTAGAAATATTGTAAAGTGATTTTGATAATCTTTTAAAAACTTAATACATGAATAAAAGGTAATAGATGTTTGCTATATGCCCGATGAGTATGAAGAAGCCTATGTCACCAATATACAGTATACTTGTTTTTTATTCTTTTGTAGTTTATTTATTGGTAAGTTTTGGGGAGCGTGATAAAGTGTTGGAGTATAGGAAGGCGCAAACTTTGAAACGTATTTTTCATTAGAACTAAGGATTATTATGTATGTGGTTAGAAAGACAAAGATGTGCAATATCTAAAAGAAGGATAAATGCAACGTAACAGGAAAAACATTTGGGTGAAAACATAATTTGTTGATATAATCTAAAAGCCTAGGAACATCATAATATTTATGATACCTAGGCCTTCAATATTGTTAAGTTTATTCAATGAGTGTCAATTTTCCATATTCAATAATGATATCAACTATTTTAGGTTCAAATAGAAATAGGCATTATAGACAGACTTTTTAAATAATACGACCTCAAATCAGATGGCCTATTTAACCATTCATTTTATAATCTTTGTAGAGATTATCTATTGATCTATCGTAAGTTTTTTCACCGGATTTTGAAAAGAAACATCCCGGTACTTCACCACTTCTGCGGTGATATGCAACACATTCACAGCATTTGCCATGATGTGCACATGAGGTATATGTACAAGTGCAATTAATATTATTGTTGCAAGCCATTTCAAACCCTCCAAAATATAAAATTAACATATTTATTATAGTAAAAAGCAAATTACATTTCAATAATATAACAGGTGACAGTTCTCTGTTCTATAAACTTAGATTAGTAAGTTAGAGAAAGGGAAAATAACCTAGAGGCAATGTATAAATACCAATACATGCAAGAGGGCCTATCTCAACGAGAATATATCCCATAATCCCAAAGGAAATAAATTAATGATAACATCAAAGCTTATTGTAAAAAGATTTTTGGAGGAGAATAAAATCAGCGTATATGATAAGACTACAGGAAAGGGAAGAATTGAATTCAAGCGATAAAAATGGCCAACGTATGACATATATGAACTCATAAGGTAAGTAAGGAGGATATAAATTGCTTGAGCTTAAAAAGATAACAAAAGTTTATCCTGCCGGTGGCGAGGATGTGGAGGCATTGAAAGGAATAGATCTAAAATTCCGCGATAGCGAATTTGTTGCGATACTTGGTCCTTCCGGCTGTGGTAAAACAACCATGCTAAACATTATAGGAGGCCTTGATAAATATACATCCGGTGATCTCATAATCAATGGCAGGTCCACAAAGGAGTATAGGGACAGAGACTGGGATGCCTATCGAAATCATTCAGTCGGTTTCGTTTTCCAAAGCTATAACCTAATACCCCATCAGACGGTACTGGCTAATGTTGAGCTTGCACTTACGTTATCGGGAGTGCCTAAAAAGGAGAGACGCAAACGTGCAAAGGAAGCTTTGGAAAAGGTTGGCCTGGCAAGTCAGTTAAGAAAAAAGCCATCGGAATTGTCCGGCGGTCAAATGCAGAGAGTTGCCATTGCCCGCGCCATAGTAAACAATCCCGATATAATCTTGGCTGATGAGCCCACGGGAGCCCTTGACACTGAAACCAGTATTCAGGTTATGGATATTCTTAAAGAGATTGCAAAGGATCGGCTGGTCGTTATGGTTACGCACAATCCTAATTTAGCGGAAAAATATTCAACACGGATTGTAAGAATGCTTGACGGTAAGATTATCAGTGATAGCATGCCCCTTACTGACGAAGAGGTAAAGAAGGAAGCCATTAAGGCGCAAAGTAGGGAGGAGAATAATCGCAGAAAGAAGATGCCGTCGATGTCCTTCGGAACTTCCTTCGGGCTATCGCTAAAAAACTTAATTACGAAAAAGGGTAGGACAGCATTAACCAGCTTTGCCGGTTCCATTGGGATTATTGGAATAGCTTTAATTTATGCAGTATCCCAAGGTACTACCACATTTATTGATACTGTGCAGGAAGAAACACTTTCTTCCTATCCTTTAACCATTGAAGCTCAAAGCGTGGATATATCCACATTACTCTCTACGTTTATGGGAAAAGCACAGTCGGTTTCCGAGCATGAGAACGATGCTATTTACCAAAAAGCAATGTTATATGAAATGACAAATGCAATGAACTCCCTTGAGGCGCAGGAAAACGATCTGAAAGCTTTCAAGAAATATATAGAGGATGAACGATCTAAACCGAACAGTAAGCTTAGCACGGCACTGGCAGGTGTGCAGTACACCTATGACACCGATCTTTTGATCTACACCAAAAACGTTGACGGCACCATTATGCATTCCGATACCGAAGCTATGACCTTGGAACTTATGAAAAAGTATGTAGGTGTAGATATGTCCTCTATGCTTGAACTGCGTGAGAAGACAGTCATGGGTAGTGTTTCGTCCATGATGACATCGTCCATGACTTTGTGGAAAGAATTGCTTCCTGGCAATGACGGAAAACTTGTGAATGAAGTAATCATGAAGCAGTATGATCTGATATATGGAAGCTGGCCTGCAAGATATGATGAAATAATCTTGTTCGTAGACGAAAACAACGAGATCGATGACATGACTCTCTATGCTCTGGGGTTGAAATCGGAGGAGGAAATCAAGAAACTTATGGATGCGGCAATCAACCATACAACTGTTGATTATGAAGTACAGAAATGGTCCTATGAAGAAATATGTAATATGGATTTTCGTACAATTTTGAACTCCGACTGCTACACCTACGATGAAAAAACCGGGAACTATACGGACCTTCGGGATACCGAAGCAGGGTTAAAATACTTATATGACAATGCACTGAAACTTCGCGTTGTTGGTATTGCAAAGCCTAGTAAAACTTCCATTGCTTCTACTAACAGAAACTCTATTGGATATACGAGTAAACTCACGGAATATATCATTGAGCAGGCATCCCAATCGGAAGCAGTAAAAGCACAGATGGAAAATCCGAATACGGATATTTTCACCGGACTACCGTTTAAGAATACCGATGGTACCATTACAACCGAGAAAAAGGCAATGGAATTTAAAGAGTATATCTCTGGTCTTGATGTTCCCGGTAAGGCAACTGCTTACCTTAAGATAATGAGTATTCCTAGTGATGAAGCTATCCAGCAGTTTGTTACAAAAACCCTTGCCAATATGACACGAACTGACATAGAAACTGCCATTACACCGGCAATAGCTGAGGAAACTAGTATGGATGAGTCGACTATTACAGAATATATTTCTTCTATGAGCGATGACGATTTAAGAGAATTGTTTACTCAGGCTTTGATAGAGGAATATCGAGTGCAGTATGCGGAACAGGTCAGTCAGCAGATGAGAACTATGACGAATGAACAGTTAGCTGCTGCACTAGATATGGCAATTACCAAGTATACTGATGAAATGTGCGCTAAATATTACGATGAAATTCTAGAGTTTTCGGATTCTACTTATGAAGATAATTTAAAGAAGCTTGGATGCGTTGCTTTTGATAGTCCTGCATCTGTTAATTTGTATGCATCCTCCTTTGCAAACAAGGAAGTAATTAAGGATGCTATTGCTAAATATAATGAAAAGGTTGACGATTTAAAAGAGATTACTTATACCGATTATGTAGGACTTATTATGTCGTCTATTACGACTATTATCGATGCTATTACCTACGTTTTAATTGCGTTTGTTGCGGTATCCCTAATTGTATCATCCATTATGATTGGAGTTATAACACTGATATCGGTACAGGAACGTACCAAGGAGATAGGTATATTACGTGCCATAGGTGCTTCTAAAAAGAATGTTTCCAGTATGTTTAACGCAGAAACTGTCATAATTGGCTTTACCTCCGGTCTTCTTGGCGTGGTTATTACTTATTTACTTTGCATTCCCATCAATTTGATACTACATCACTTGACAGGCCTTAACAATCTTAATGCGATTTTGCCGGTACAGGCAGCCGTTATCCTTATCATTATAAGTATGCTTCTTACACTGATTGCCGGCATAATTCCATCACGTAGTGCTGCTAAAAAAGATCCGGTTGTGGCATTGAGAACAGAATAAATTATCTGAATAAGAAATTAAATCAATTTTGCGGATTCTTTGAAATCCGCATTTTTAATAGAAGAGGTGGGTAAATACCGTTTTTTGAACTTAAACGTGAACTTAAAACCTGTTACTGAGTGATATGGAGAATAATAAATATACAGGAGCTTTGTTTTATATATATTTTTTAACCATCCTAGTCGAAATAAGTCGAATATAGTCGAAATTGGTTTTGCAAAGCTAATATAACTATGCTAAGCTTGATTAGAATAATTGTAATATACATAAAAAAATAAGGAGAAATTCAAATGCTGCCAAAAAAAGTGAAAATTAGAACGAAGTTTAACTTTTTAATGATTGCCGTGATTGTTTATCTATCAACGGTTGTATGTTTATTATCAAAAGATAAAATTGAAAAGGCGATGACTGATGTTTATGAAAATAAGGTGGCCGTTGAATCAGAGCTTGGAATAAACTTACTTAATGAAAGATATCGAGGAGAATGGAATGTAAAAAATGGTGAGCTCTACAAAGGAAATGTAAAAATAAATAATAACAATGCGGCTTTTGATGAAATCGGAGAAATAACGGGAGGAATTGTTAATATATTCCTGGGAAATTCGACTGTAGCAACAAATATCGTTGTAGATGGAGTAAGAAAAATTGGTGCCGATGCGGATAGTGCTATAGCTGAAGCTGTGCTTGAAAAAGGTGAAACCTATATAGGAGAAGCTGATATTTCCGGAAGACTACACTTGACTATGTATCAACCGGTGAGAGATGGAAATGGTGATATTATTGGTATGTTACTTATGGGTACTCCAATAGATGCTATCAATAAAACAATTTCTTCATTACTATTATCAATTTTTATTACAATTATTTTTACTGCAGGTCTTGCTATAACTTTTACAATAATATTTACTCGTTCGATTGTGCGTCCAATAAAAGAAGTGAATGCTCAACTAAAAGAGATTGCCGAAGGAGAAGGAGACTTAACAAAAGAGATTCATGTTAAATCACGAGATGAAATTGGAGATATGGCATCAGAATTTAATAAAATGTTAAAGACGCTTCGTACAATGCTGAGCCAGGTAAATGATACATCACAGCAGGTAGCTGTATCGGCTGAAGAATTATTATCCAGTTCAGAACAAACTGCTTCTGCAGCAAATCAAGTTACAGCATCAATTCAGGAAGTGGCAGAAACCACAGAAATGCAAGGTAAAAATACAGAAAAAAGTGCTGAGGATATTGCTGAGATTACCTCCGGAATTCATCAAATTGCAGAATCCATCACTACTGTAGCCGAAGCTGCTAATGAAACAATGAATCAGGCAAACAGAGGAAATGAGTATGTGCAAAAGGTTGTTACACAAGTAAGAAATATGCACGATGCAACAACTGATACAATAGAAATGATGAATAAATTGAGAGGGCATTCGGATGAAATAGGAAAAATTGTAGATGTTATAACAAGTATTTCCGAGCAGACAAATCTTTTAGCCCTTAATGCAGCTATAGAGGCTGCAAGAGCTGGTGAACATGGACTGGGATTTGCGGTAGTAGCCGAAGAAGTTCGAAAATTAGCAGATCAATCGAGAAATTCTGCAAATCAGATTTCTGATATTATAAAATTCATTCAACAGGATATAGTAAAGTCTGGAGATTTGGCAAACGATGCTAATTTAGTCGCTGAAAACGGATTGAAACTAGCGGAAGAAACGGGTAAGTCCTTTGAGGAGATTTTAAGTTCTATTGAAAACGTTTCTCAACAAGCAGAGGAATTATCTGCAATCACAGAAGAGCTTACTGCTAGCGTGGAGCAAGTTAATCAATCAATAGAAAAAATAGCACAATTATCAAAAACAAATTCTACTAGCACAACTGAAATTGCTTGTGCATCAGAAGAACAGCTGGCGGCTGTGCAAGAAGTTACGTCATCCGCCAATGCATTGGCAAGTATGGCTACAGAACTACAAGCATTAGTCAATCGTTTTAAGATTTAAATAAGTATGGATTTTATAGGGATAGGACATAAATAATAAAATATTTATGCTTTGGCCCAATTTTCCTAAGACTATCAAGATATTGGACATCCTCTCGACTTGAGTTTGTTTTTTGTCAAGTTTACTCTTGAGGATGTCCTTTATTGTTATGTTAAGACGTTATTGAAGGCAATACAATTTCAGCTCTAAATCCTTTTCCAATATCGCTATTTAAATTTAAATGCCCTTGATGAGCTTTAGCAATTCTTGCAACCATCGGTATTCCCAATCCGTGACCGTTTTTTCGGGAATGTTTTCTTTTGGAGGAATAGGGTAAATTATATAAGTCAGACAACTCATTTTGGGAAATTCCCTTTCCATTATCAGCTATGATAAAACTGCAGGTATGATTATCTTTATCAAAGGATGTTTGCAGTTGTATCCTACAACCGTCAGGATTATGATTAATACTGTTTTGAATCAGGTTACCAATGGCACGGGCTAAAAGCCTTTCATCTCCGTTTACTTGAGAGTTTTCATCCAAAATATCTATTTCCAGAATAAAACGTTCATCCAATCCATTATTTAAGAAGTCGGATGCTATTTGTCTAGCTAATGTTGATAAGCGAATTGGCTTTTTATTAAGGGGCTGCATTTCATATTCCAGCATTGAAACAAGATTTAAGTCATTCACAAGAGAACTCAGTTTTTCTGCTTGTTTACGTATAATACCTCCTTGACGTCTTTGTTCCATTGGAATATAGCTGTTTTCCTCCAGTTGGCTTGCATAGCCAAGTATCATGGATAGAGGAGTCCTAATATCATGGGAAATACCTGCAATCCAGTTGAAGCGTGCTTCATCTCTACTTTTTAAATCGGCACTTTTTTGCTGCAATAAAGAGGATGTGCGATTCACGCTTTGGGCAAGATTGGACAAAACTCCTTTGGGCTCTATATATACTTCTCTATCTTCTGCAAGGCTTTGAATACCTTGAGTTAGAGGTCGAATGGAACGAATCAACCTAGATCCGATGAACAGCGACAAAAGTAATGCCAATGCAATATTTATTACCAGTAAATAAACTAATTTTAGCGGTAATGAAGAAACCCAATCAGTTGGTAAAATATACTGATACTTTCCCACACTGTTTTTAGGATATCCGACAACTACCAGTCCTTCATCATGCTCCCACACAAAAACCGGATAATCCATCAAGTAGTCTCGAGTAAATTTAGATACATCTATTAGAGAATAAGTTTTGGGCAGTTCGTCGGGAAGCATGTAACTCCATACTACTTGTCCTGCATGGTCAATTAACATTGCCCATGCTTGATTCTGCTTTAGTATATTCTCTGCGGAAGAATTCAAAGAATAGGCAGTAGAAGATGAATGCAAATTCTCTGCCACGTTCTGTACAATGCTACTTGGAGATTGACCTTTATTCATACCTTTGAATATCCAGACACTGAGCAAAATAAAGTTGAAAATTAGCAGAAAGATGGAAATTATTATAGTTGCACTAATAAAACGCCTTAAAATTCGTATTGTACCATCCATATTCAATCCTCCTTGACCATCAGCTTATATCCCAATCCCCTGACGGTCAGCAAATATTCCGGCATGGATGGATTATTCTCAATCTTTTCGCGGATACGGCGCATATGAACCATAAGTGTGTTTTCATAACCATAATAATCATCACCCCATGCTGTCTGGCAAAGGGCATCGCTAGTAACAATTCGGTTGCGGTTTTTATAAAGCTTTAGCAGCAGCACAAGTTCTTTTGCTGTCAAAGGATATTCTGTATTGTCATTTTTAACAACACCGGCCTGTAGATCAATTATGTGCTCTCCTAATTTGAAGATAGGGAGTTGTTCCTGTTTTGGCGGTGAATAAACTCTCCTAAGGATTGCTGTTAATCGGAGAATTAGTTCCTTTGGCAAAAACGGTTTTACAATGTAGTCATCGGCACCAAGTCCCAGGCCTAATAGACGATCTTCATCCTCACCTCTTGCCGATAAAAAGAGTACGGGCATATCTGAAATTTGGCGCAAGGATGTAAGAAGGTTGAAACCATCTCCGTCCGGCAGCATAACGTCCAAAATTGTAATATCGGGTTTTACAGACATGCAAACCGACAAGGCTTCGGTACAATTAGAGGCTTGATAAATACGTGTAAATCCTTCTTTACGCAAGAAACTATCTATCATATTCCTTATTTCATGTTCATCGTCTACAATTAGAATTTTTTTGCTTTTTAAATCATCCATATAAAATCACCTACTCTAATTATACTATTTTTTATTCGATTTCAAGCTAATTGCATTCAAATTATGGTCCTATTTATAAGATTTAAGGTTGTCGTAAGGTTATCGTCAGTTTGACGAAAGGTTGTTTTGTTATGCTTAAAAACAAGAACACCATTTAAGCAAATTGGAGGAAAAGAAAATGAATCAGATTATTTCTACCTATAACCTTTCAAAACGATATGGCAAAACCTATCGTGTGAAAAATGTAAATCTGACAGTAAATGAGGGAGAGATTTACGGTTTTCTTGGTCCGAACGGAGCCGGGAAGTCCACTACATTAAAAATGATTTTAGGATTAGCTCGTCCCACTGAAGGCAAAGTGACAGTCTTTGGAAAGGATTTGGAAGCAAACCGTCCTTTTATTCTAAATCAAACCGGCTCGCTCATAGAATCACCATCCTACTATGCCCATCTCACAGGATTGGAAAATATGCGGGTTGTTCAGAGGCTGCGGAATGTGCCTGATAAGAATGTAATGGAAGCTTTGAAAATTGTTCGTTTGGATAAACAAAAAGATAAAAAAGTAGGACAATATTCTCTGGGAATGAAGCAACGTTTGGGTATTGCCATGGCACTTTTGTCTTTTCCAAAGCTTTTAGTTCTAGATGAGCCTACCAATGGCCTTGATCCTGCCGGTATTAGTGAAATCAGGGAACTAATTAAATCTTTGCCCCAGCGTTATGAAATGACAGTATTAATTTCAAGTCATCTGCTTTCGGAAATTGAGCTGATGGCAACTTCAGTGGGTATTATCAACGATGGAAGAATGATGTTTCAAGGTAGTATGGAAGAGTTGAAGAATAAAAACCGTCCAACCATTATGTTAAAGACACAGAATAATAAACTGGCTCAGGAACTGCTTTTCTATAAGGGATTTCCTTCCATGCAGCAGGATGAATTTTTGGTATTTGAAAACATGACGGATGAGCAGGTGGCAAATGCAAATAGAACCTTAGTTTCAGCTAATATTGATGTGGTTCGAATTGAAGAGCGCAAGAAGAATTTAGAGAGTATTTTTATGGATATTACAGGAAAGGAGCGCAGCCTATAATGAGAGCAATTAGCCTTGAGTTGTATAAATTACGTCATAAGCGTCTATTTTTGATGGCCATGTTATTTTTTACGGTGGAGATTGTCTGGATATTCATGGCGGTTAATGTATCAATTTCCCGAAATTCAGATTATGCCGGATGGGAAATGCTTATTGCGATAATATCCAGTATGAATGGCTTGTTTTTACCTATTCTTGCAGCTATATGCGTATCCCGTATCTGTGATATGGAGCATAAAGGAAACACTATGAAGCTGCTGTTAACGGCTTCTGCCAGGCGAAGTAGTCTTTATGCGGCAAAATACATTACTGCCTCTATTATCATGTTGGTGGTATGTTTTTTGCAAGGGATTGCCATCATAGCATTTGGAATTGCCAATGGTTTTGAACAACCTGTGCCACTAAATTTACTGACTCGATTTCTTATAGGTACAGTTTTAACCAATATGACCATTATAGCAGTACAGCAATGGATATCGATGTCAGTAAAAAATCAGGTTTTTGCCCTGACTCTTGGTATGATAGGTGGTTTTATTGGCATGGCAGCAGATTTATTTCCTTTTGAAGTAAGAAGATTCTTTGTTTGGTCATACTACACCGGTTTGAGTCCTGTTACACAAAGTTATACAAGTGAAAAAATACAGTTTATGATACAAGATATGAATTCTTTGCTGCCTGCGATGGTGATACTGGTTGTGGCCGGGATTGGTATTTATCTGACTGGAAGTATTCATGTGTCAAGGCAAGAAGTATAAGAGGAGGATAGGATTATGTTAAGACGATGTATTTCTGCTGAATGGATGAAGTTACGTCATTCTCATATATGGGTAATACTTATAATTTTACCGGTTATAAGTGTATTAATCGGTAGTGCTAACTTTTACATGAATCAGGGAGTGTTAAAAAGAGAGTGGTACAGCCTGTGGTCGCAAGTTGGTTTGTTTTACGGTGAATTTTTCTTTCCCATTCTTATAGCTATTCTTTGTGCATATATGTGGAGATTGGAACATTTTAATAAAAACTGGAATATGATTATGGCCTCACCAGTATCGGCAACCGGTATTTTTCTGGCTAAATTTATAGTGGTGGGTGTGATGTTACTTTTTGTTCAAATACTCTTTTTTATATTGTATTTTTTAGGCGGAAAATTAGCAGGTCTAACTTCCAATCTTCCTGGAGAACTAACCGGATGGCTGTTTCGAGGTTGGATAGCGGCCCTTGCAATTAGTGCCCTGCAATTGGCATTATCCATGCGTATCCGCAGTTTTGCAGTTCCTATTGGCATAGGTTTATGCTCGGCTTTCATTGGACTTGGCATGTATGTTGCAAATCTTGGAATGTTTTTTCCCCATTCATTGCTAGCCATAGGGATGGGAGTACTTAGTCAAACAGGCATTTCAGCCAGGGAGAGTATTTTATTTATTGTAATGAATATGCTGTATATTTTTGTGATTGCTGCCGGTGCAATATATAGTATGAGTAAAGCTGATGTAAGAGTTTAAAAGCGAGAAGTAGCATTTTATGCAGGTAACAGCAGAATCTTTATTGATGTTGCTATTAAGAATAAGTGCAAGTTTATTTGCTAATAATTCAGTTAAGAAAGCAAGAAAACTTAAAACAGGTATACTTTTATTCGGTAATTGTGTTGTGTAAACATGAATAAAATTGAGTTAATTAGGGATTTAAACTAATACTTAGTAGTATTTTCAGCAATTCTTCCAACTTTATTACATCAAGTGCTATTTAGAAAATATTTTGTGAAAGGAACGATATATATTATGTCAAAGATGCCGGTTTTATTTGTAGGCCATGGTTCACCGATGAATGCCATTGAAGACAACGATTATTCAAGAACTTGGAGGGAAATAGCCCAAAGGATACCCAGACCGGAGGTGATACTCTCTATTTCAGCTCATTGGTATACTTATGGAACTAGAATTATGAATGAAGAAAAACCAAGAACAGTATATGATATGTATGGCTTTCCCGATGAATTATATAAAGTATCATATAACACAGTAGGGGCACCGGAGGTTGCTAAACTTTGTAAGGAGCTGATTTCAAGAGAAACGAAATATGATAATTCTTGGGGTATTGACCATGGAACTTGGTCAGTTTTGGTTCATATGTATCCCAGTGGAGACATACCTGTATTTCAAATCAGTATAGATGCCGAGGCATCTCCGGAAGAACATTATAAAATCGGTAGGGAGTTGAGAATATTAAGAGAACGGGGAGTTCTTATATTCGGTACAGGGAATATTGTCCATAACTTGGGACTGGTTGATTGGCATAAAGTAAACAAGGGCTTTGACTGGGCCTATGAATTTGATGATTACATTTATGAGAATATTTTTAATAAGAATCATGAAAACATTCTAAAGTTTAGAGAAATTGGCGATATCGCAAAGCTGGCTGTGCCAACTCCCGACCACTTTTATCCTCTTTTATATGCTCTGGGAGCATCGTATGAGGATGATGAAATTAATGTTTTTAATAAATCCTGTGAACTGGGGTCGTTGACTATGACTACTTACCTTTGGGAATAATTCATGATAAAACAGGGAACTGGGGTAAAGTATATGGTGAACTATCCATCATGTATGATGGTAGGTTAACTTTATAAATCAACTTTCGCAGGAAACAACTGATAGCTTTACCTTGATATAATCGGGCAAAGAAGTGACAAAGTAGTTGAGCAACTCGTTGATTGTCTCCTTTGTCAAGAACAGTTTTTCCTGT
>Ga0134092_1000629_pt1 | contig 35156 bp, 30 predicted proteins | sample 3_6taG_FD_94454 | JGI IMG/M metagenome (GOLD analysis project Ga0134092, IMG submission 94454) | Switchgrass degrading microbial communities from high solid loading bioreactors in New Hampshire, USA - 3_6_20_6_A3 metaG | ecosystem: Engineered > Bioreactor > Semi-continuous > Anaerobic >... | reverse complement strand
GGCCTCGGCCAGCTTGACGAAATCGGTGCACCTGTCCAGGGTAGTCTGTGAATAGCGGGAATCATAGAACAGGTTCTGCCACTGGCGCACCATCCCCAGGGCATGGTTGTTCATGATGACCTCAATGATGGGAAGATTGTATTCCACGGCGGTAGCCAGCTCATTCATGTTCATCCTGAAGCTTCCGTCCCCGGCAATATTGAACACACGCTTGCCGGGCGCACCCACCTGGGCACCGATGGACGCGCCAAGGCCAAAGCCCATGGTACCCAGACCACCGGAGGAAACAAAGGTCCTGGGCCTGGTGAACTTGTAATACTGGGCCGTCCAGATCTGGTGCTGGCCGACCTCGGTGGCCACAATGGCGTCGCCTCCCGTCAGTTCATAGATCTTTTCCAGGATGTACTGGGGGGTGAGCATGTCTTTGCCGTTGCTGCCGCTGAGAGGATATTTCGTCTTCATGTCCTGGATGTAGTCCATCCATTCCCTTCTTTCAACCCTCTCCAGCCGCTTGTTCAGTTCGCGCAGCACCTCGCGCACATCGCCGATGATGAACCTGCTGGTGCGAACGTTTTTGTTGACCTCAGCCTCGTCAATATCAATATGGAGAATCCGGGCATGGGGTGCAAAGCGCTCCACTTTGCTTACCACGCGATCACTGAATCGTGCGCCTATGGCGATGAGCAGATCGCACTGGGTGGCAGCCATGTTGGAGGTCTTGGTTCCATGCATGCCTATCATGCCGGTATAGTTGGGATGGGTTGCCGGGAAGCCGCCCATCCCCATCAGGCTGAGGGTCACAGGCGCATTGATCTTTTCGGCAAATTCCAGAAGCTCCTGGGCCGCGTCGGAGGCTATCACGCCGCCGCCTGCATAGATCAGGGGCTTGGAACTGCTCCTGATCAGGTCGATGGCATGAGCCAGCGCCTTTTCGGATATGTATTCCGTCCTCCTGGGAATCTCCCGCTTCGGAGCAGGCGTATACTCCGCCTTTTGGGCGGTGATATCCTTGGGTATGTCGATCAGCACGGGCCCCGGCCTTCCCTCCTGGGCGATGTAGAAGGCGCGCCTGACGATATCGGCCAGGTCGTTGACATCCTTGACAATGAAATTATGCTTGGTGATGGGCATGGTAATGCCCGTGATATCCACTTCCTGGAAGCTGTCCTTGCCAAGGAGGTTCAGGGGCACATTGCCCGTAATGGCCACCACCGGCACCGAGTCCATGTAAGCGGTGGCGATGCCGGTCACCAGGTTGGTTGCTCCAGGGCCGGATGTGGCCAGGCACACGCCCACCTTCCCCGTCACGCGGGCATAGCCGTCGGCCGCATGGGCCGCGCCCTGTTCGTGGGACGTGAGGTAATGCCTGATCCTGTCCCGGTACTTGTACAAGGAGTCATAAATATTCAAAACCGCTCCTCCGGGGAATCCGAAGATGGTATCCACACCTTGTTCCAGTAAACATTCCAGCAGTATGTCAGCACCCGTCAATTGCATGATAACACCTCATTCCAACTCAATTGTCATCCTCCGTCCGGAAGGCAGCCAGAAGCGTTGATTTCTGATAGCGCTTCCCTATTTATACTTCAGAACCGCTCCCTCATCGGCAGAGGAGACCATCCTGGCATAACGGGCCAGATAGCCGCCCTGTACCTTCGGAGGCGGGCATACCCAGTTCTTGCGCCTTTCGGCCAGGACTTCCTCCGAAACCTTCAAGTTGATGGTGTACCGGTTCATGTCGATGGCGATGATGTCCCCGTCCTGTACCAACGCAATGGGACCGCCCTCCGCCGCTTCGGGAGAGACGTGCCCGATACTGGCACCCCGGGTGGCGCCGCTGAACCGTCCGTCGGTGATCAGGGCCACGTCGGCATCCAGGCCCATGCCTGCCAGCGCTGATGTGGGCATGAGCATTTCCCTCATGCCGGGGCCTCCCTTGGGTCCTTCATAACGGATGACCACAACCTCACCCTTTTTGATGGTCCCCGAGAGGATGGCCCTGATACAATCGTCCTCCGAGTCAAATACCCGGGCGGGGCCTTCATGGACCAGCATGTTCTCCGCCACGGCGCTGCGCTTCACCACGCAGCCGTTGGGAGCGATATTGCCTTTCAGGACAGCGATGCCACCTGTGGAGCTGTATGGATTTTCTATGGATCTGATGACCTCGGGGTTCCTGTTCTGAACGCCGTCCAGATTTTCTCCAACGGTCTTTCCGGTAACGGTCATGAGGTTCAGGTTGATCAGGTTCTTTTTGGACAGTTCCTTCATCACCGCGCAAACGCCGCCTGCAGCATGGAGATCCTCCACAAAGTGCCGGCCGGCCGGAGCCAGCTTGCAAAGATTCGGCGTTCTCTCACTGATCGCGTTGGCCATCTCCAGGTTGAAGGTAACGCCTGCCTCATAGGCGATGGCCGGAAGATGGAGCATGCTGTTGGTGCTGCATCCAAGCGCCATGTCCACGGCCAGAGCATTTGCGAAAGCCTCCGGGGTCAGGATATCCCTCGGCTTGATATCTGCCTTCACAAGCTCCATGATCTGGAACCCGGTCATCTTGGCCAGGCGAACCCGCTCAGCCATGACAGCCGGGATGGTGCCGTTTCCGGGCAAAGCCATGCCCAATGCTTCGGTCAGACAGTTCATGCTGTTGGCGGTAAACATGCCTGAGCAGGAACCGCAGCTGGGACAGGCGCTGTTCTCATACTCGGCGAGTTCTTCTTCGGTCATCTTTCCGGCGCTGACGGCGCCCACCGCCTCGAACATGTCGGTCAGGCTGATGCCCGTTTGCCCTGCCCTTCCGGCCAGCATGGGACCTCCGCTGACCACGATGGCCGGGATATTAAGCCTGGCCGCCGCCATCAGCATGCCCGGCACGATCTTGTCACAGTTGGGTATCAGCACAAGCCCGTCAAATCCATGGGCCATGACCATGGATTCGATGGAATCGGCGATGAGTTCACGGGAAGCCAGCGAATAATGCATGCCGGCATGTCCCATGGCGATTCCGTCACAAACACCGATGGCAGGAAACTCAAAGGGTGTTCCCCCTGCGGCGCGGATACCGGCTTTCACCGCTTCGGCAATGGTGTCCAGCCCGATGTGTCCGGGCACGATTTCGCTCTTGGCGTTGACAACGCCAATCAATGGGCGGTTGATCTCTTCATCGGTATATCCCATGGCCTTGAACAGGGACCGGTGAGGAGCCCTTTCAACACCTTTCTTGACGATATCACTTCTCATAGCATTCTACCTCTCTATGGATATTATCGGGGACGGACCTCTCCAGGCGGAAAAGTCCTGTCCCCGCCGTTTACCTTGTCAGATACGCTCAACCACCAGCCTGCCCATTTCAGAAGTACCCACCAGTTTCTTGCCGGGACTCATGATATCGCCGGTCCTGTAGCCTTCCTCCAGTACCTGGTTCACCGCCGCCTCAATGGCCCTGGCTTCCTCCTCCAGCTTCATGGTATACCGGAGCATCATGGCCGCTGACAGAATGGTGGCCAGGGGATTGGCCTTGTCCTGGCCCGCGATATCGGGCGCCGATCCATGGATGGGCTCGTACAGCCCGAAGGCTCCCTCACCCAGGCTGGCTGACGGCAGCATACCGATGGAACCGGTAATCATGCTGGCCTCGTCCGACAGGATGTCGCCGAACATGTTGGTCGTTACAATCACGTCAAACTGCTTGGGATTTCTCACCAGCTGCATGGCGGCATTGTCCACATACATGTGTTCCAGGGTGATATCCGGGTAATCCCTGGCCACCCTGGTCACCACTTCACGCCAGAGCCGCGAGCTTTCCAGCACATTGGCCTTGTCCACGCTGGTAACCTTTTTGCTTCTTTGCCTTGCGATTTCAAAGGCCAGACGGGCAATGCGCTCCACCTCGCCCACACTGTAAGTCTCGGTATCATAGGCCTCCTGGCCCATCTTGCCGTCGCGTCTTCCGCGCGCTCCGAAATAGATGCCGCCGGTCAATTCCCGTACTACCATGATATCCAGGCTCTCTCCGATGATATCGGGCCTTAAGGGGCATGCGTCACGCAGTTCTTTGTTCAACAGGGCCGGCCTTAGGTTGGCAAAGAGCCCAAGTCCGCCCCGAAGGCCCAGGAGCCCGGCCTCAGGCCGCTTGTCTCCCGGCAGGTTATCCCATTTGGGACCTCCCACCGCACCCAAAAGGACTGCATCGCTCTTTTTGCAGGCCTCAAGGGTTTCCTCGGGCAGCGGGCTTCCGGTGGCATCAATGGCACATCCGCCGGCCAGCAGCTTCTGGTACTGGAAGCTGTGGCCGAACTTCTGCCCAACTTTCTCCAGAACCAAAAGGGTTTGTTCTATGACTTCCGGGCCGATACCATCACCCGGCAACACAGCGATCTTGTAATTCATATCCTACCATTCTCCTTCTTCTTGGTTGATGGCAGGGATGGTCCTGCCATCAGCAAAGTCATGATTGATTTACCCATACCCAAAGGCTCAGGACGGAGAACCATCCCCCGCATTCTTGGTGCGGATATAGTTGACCAGGCCGTCTGCAGCCATGATCTTCTTCATGAATTCCGGGAAAGGACGGGCCTTGAAGGTGGTACCCTTGGTCAGGTTGCGGATGATTCCGGTATCGAAATCAACCTCCACCTCATCCCCCGCTTCGATTCCCTTTACCGCCTGCTCGCATTCCAGGATGGGAAGGCCGATATTGATGGCGTTCCTGTAAAAAATCCTGGCGAAGGTGGACGCGATCACGCAGGACACCCCGGAAGCCTTGATGGCAATGGGGGCATGCTCACGGGAGGAACCGCAGCCGAAGTTCCTGTCGGCCACAATGATATCGCCCGGCTTCACGTTCTTCACGAAATCCGGATCGATGTCCTCCATGCAGTGGGCGGCCAGTTCCTTAGGATCGGAAGTATTCAGGTAACGGGCCGGAATGATGACGTCCGTATCCACATTGTTGTTGTATCTGAAGACTCTACCCTTAGCTTTCATAATACCCCTCCTTAATCGGCTTTCAACAGAGTGTCCGGATCGGTGATTTTTCCTGTAACGGCTGATGCGGCTGCCACTGCCGGGCTGGCCAGATAGACCTCGGACTCGGTATGGCCCATTCTGCCCACAAAGTTCCTGTTGGTTGTGGCTACAGCCCGCTCGCCCTTTGCCAGAATGCCCATGTGACCGCCCAGGCAGGGACCGCAGGTGGGCGTGGAGACCACGGCGCCAGCCTCAATCAGCTGCTCGATGATGCCTTCTTTCAGGGCATCCAGATAGATCTTCTGGGTGCCGGGGAACACAATCACACGAACACCCTTCTTGACCTTCCTGCCCTTGAGTATCTTGGCGGCCACCCTCAAATCTTCCATGCGTCCGTTGGTGCAGGATCCGATAACCACCTGGTCGATCTCCACATCCCCTACCTCGTCGATGGTCCGGGTATTGTCGGGAAGATGCGGGAAGGCCACTGTGGGACGGATCTTGGAAAGATCGATCTCATAGACCTCGTCGTATTCGGCATCCGCATCGGGTTCATAGACCGTCCATGACTTGCTGGAATGGTTCAGGACATACTCAATGGTCTTCTCGTCCACGATGAAAATGCCGTTCTTGGCGCCAGCCTCAATGGCCATGTTGGCCATGGTGAAACGCCCGTCCATGGAGATGTGCTGAATGCCGTCGCCCACGAACTCCATGGATTTGTACAGGGCGCCGTCCACACCGATCATGCCGATGATATGTAGGATGATATCCTTTCCGCTTACCCAACCCTGGGGCTTGCCCTTCAGCACAAACTTGATGGCCGAAGGAACCTTGAACCAGCATTTTCCGGTAGCCATGCCGGCAGCCATGTCGGTGCTGCCCACGCCGGTGGAGAATGCGCCGAGAGCGCCGTAGGTACAGGTATGGGAGTCGGCGCCTATGACCAGATCGCCGGGCACCACCAGCCCCTTCTCGGGCAGGAGACAGTGCTCAATACCCATCTCGCCTACTTCAAAATAGTTCTCCACTTCCATCTTTTTTGCGAATTCTCTTACACACTTACACTGTTCAGCCGCTTTGATATCCTTGTTGGGGGTAAAGTGATCGGGCACCAGGGCTACCTTGGACTTATGGAAAACCTTGTTGGCACCCATCTTCTCGAATTCCCGTATGGCCACGGGAGATGTAATGTCATTACCCAACACCAGGTCCAGATTCGCTTCAATCAGCTGTCCGGCCTCAACGCGGTCCAGACCCGCATGTGCGGCAAGTATCTTCTGCGTCATCGTCATACCCATAATTCCCAACTGCCTCCTTATAAGTACACACGAATTTTCTTTTCAAGATCTTTAATCAGTTTGTATTCAATGGAGTCTACAAGCGCAATCCAGCTGGCCTCGATGATGTCGGTGGAAACGCCCACGGTAGTCCATACCGTTTCCCCGTCGGTGGATTCAATGAGCACGCGTACCTTTGCTGCCGTTGCCGACTTGGAATCGATCACGCGCACCTTGAAGTCGGTGAGGTGAACCGACGAGAGCTCGGGATAAAAGACCTCCAGGGCCTTGCGCAGCGCCCTGTCCAGCGCGTGCACCGGACCGTCGCCCTCAGCCGCCGTGATCTCCGCTTTGCCGTCAACCTTCACCTTGATCAGGGCGGAGGCGCTTGGCCTAGACTGTGTGGGCTGCTCAGTGATCAGCTTGAAGGATTCCAGTTCAAAGAACGGACGGTACTTGCCCAGCTGCTTTCTGATGATCAGCTCAAAGGTGCTTTCGGCGCCTTCAAACTGATAGCCCTGGTGCTCCAGTTCCTTCAGACGGTTGATGATGGCCTCGGTTTCGCTGGACTCCTTGGTAACGCTTGGGCAGATTTCCCGAATCTTATCCAGGATGGTGCGTCTGCCTGCCACCTCGGACATCAGGAATCGCCGCTTGTTGCCGACCAGGTCCGGATCCACATGCTCAAAGGATCGGGTGGCCTTGGCAACGCCGTCGATATGCATGCCGCCCTTATGGGCGAAGGCGCTGTTGCCCACATAGGGATCCCGCTCGTTCATGGTCACGTTTGCGATTTCGGCGATCTTCCTGGCTGCATGGGTCAGCATCACCATTTTGTCCTTGGGGATGCATTGGATGCCCTTTTTAAGCTGCAGATTGGGGATGATGGTGGAGAGGTTGGCATTTCCGCAGCGCTCGCCGAACCCCAGGTAGGTTCCCTGAACATGGGATGCTCCGGCCTCCACGGCCATAATGGAATTGGCAACCGCCATTCCCCCGTCATTATGGGTATGGATCCCTATCTTTACCTTGAAGGTTTCTGTTACCTTCTTGGTGATCTCATAAACCTCGTTCGGAAAGCTTCCGCCGTTGGTATCGCAGAGCACCAGGCAGTCGGCTCCGCCTTCCACTGCCGCCTGGAGCGCTTTGAAGGCATACTCGGGATTGGCCTTGTAGCCGTCGTAGAAGTGCTCCGCGTCAAAGATAACTTCCTTGTTCCTCTTTTTGAAAAAGGCCACGGTCTCCCTGATCATATTCAGGTTCTCTTCCAGGGTCGTTTTGATCACGTCGGTCACATGAAAATCCCAGCTCTTCCCGAATATGACGATGACAGGGGTCCCGGCCGACAGGAGGGACTGGACATTGTTGTCCTCCTCCACGGTGATATCGCGCCTTCTCGTGCTGCCGAAAGCCGCAAGCCTGGCATTTTTCAGTTCTATGCTCTGCATTCTTTTGAAAAATTCGATATCCTTGGGATTGGAACCGGGATTTCCGGCTTCAATATAGGAAACGCCCAGCTCATCCAGTGTCTTGACAATCTTGATCTTGTCCTCCACTGAAAAAGATATCCCTTCAGCCTGCGCGCCGTCTCTCAGCGTCGAATCCAATATATCCACCTTGCGCGTCATGCCACATTCTCCTTCCTGATGCTAACCTAGTTAAGGCTCCCTGTTTACTGCTGCGTCTGCATATGCCTGCACGGTTGCCCGCATGCCCTGGGCAGCCGCCCCTGCCACGAAGAACTGTTCCCTTTCATGACCGGACCGTCACGAAAGAACCATCATCGCCAGGAAACCTTTTCTCATTACTTGTTCCAGCTCATCATCTTTCTGAGCTCTCTTCCCACTTTCTCGACCAGGTGCTCCTTCTCGATTCTCCTTCTGGCATTGAAGTTGGGCCTGTTAGCCTGATTCTCAAGGATCCAGTTTCGGGCAAAGGTTCCATCCTGAATTTCAGTGAGGACCTTCTTCATTTCCTTCCTGGTTTCCTCAGTGATGATGCGCTTACCGGTCATGTAATCCCCGTATTCGGCCGTATCACTGATGGAATATCTCATGAATTCAAAACCGCCCTTGTTGATGAGGTCAACGATCAGCTTCATCTCATGGACGCATTCGAAGTATGCGCTCTCGGGCTGGTATCCCGCCTCAACCAGGGTTTCGAAGCCGGCCTTCATGAGCTCCACAACGCCGCCGCAGAGTACGGCCTGTTCACCGAAGAGGTCGGTCTCGGTCTCTTCCTTGAAGGTGGTCTCCAGGATTCCTGCCCTGGCGCCGCCGATACCGGCTGCATAAGCCAGTGCCAGTTCCTTCGCATTACCGGTGGCATCCTGGTATACGGCAATGAGGCACGGTACGCCCTTGCCTTCCTCATACTGGCTTCTGACCGTATGGCCGGGACCCTTGGGGGCAACCATGAACACGTTCACGTCGGAAGGCGGCACTATCTGTCCGAAGTGAATATTGAACCCATGGGCAAACACAAGGGACTTTCCGGGCCTGAGATTGGGTTCAATGCTTTCCTTGTAGAGCTTGGGCTGCTTTTCATCGTTGACGAGGATCATGATGATATCGGCCATCTTGGCTGCCTCGGCGGCTACGGCCACCTTGAGCCCGGCTTCCTCGGCCAGCTTCCATGATTTGCTTCCCTCATACAGGCCGACCACCACATCTACGCCGGAATCGTGGAGGTTAAGGGCATGGGCATGGCCCTGGCTCCCGTAACCGATAACAGCCACTGTTTTTCCGTTAAGCAGGGAAAGATTGCAATCCTTTTCGTAATACATTTTTGCCATGACACTATTCCTCCTCGTATTTCTTATAGCTTTTTATTTCCTTGCTGCCTCTTTCAAGGGCTGTCAAGCCGGTGCGGACAATCTCGCGGATGCCATAGGGTTTCATCAGGTTGATGAAGGCTTCGATCTTGTCCTCGTCACCGGTCAATTCAACTGTGAGGGTTTCGCTGGACACATCCACGACGCTGGCCCTGAAGATGTCCACGATCTCAATAATGGATGCACGTGAATTTTCCCTGGCATTCACCTTGATCAGCATCAGTTCCCTGAAGACCGACTGCTTCGGATCCAGCTCGATGACCTTGATGACATCAATCAGCTTGTTGAGTTGCTTTTTGATCTGCTCAAGGATGTAGTCGTCCCCCCTGACCACGATGGTCATGCGGGATACGCCAGGATCCTCGGTCACACCCACCGACAGGCTGTCGATGTTGTAGCCCCTCCGGCTGAACAGGCCGGAGACCCGGCTTAATACACCTGACTGGTTTTCTACCAGTACCGAAAGAACATGTCTGTTCACATTCATCTCCCCTTACGCATTGATGCAATAATCGTCATTGCATTGATTTGTATTCCTTCTATGGATTACAGCGTGCTTTCATCAGGATCCACCATGCATTCCACAAGGAAGGGGCCCTTATGGCTCAATGCCTGTTCGAAAGCCGCTTCAAGCTCGTCATCGTTTCGGACGCGTATCCCGTCGATGCCGTAGGCCTTTGCCAGCATGACGAAGTCGGGATTCCGTTCCAGGGCCGTCTGGCTGGTGTTTCCGAACATCCGGTTCTGCATCTCCCGGACCATGCCCAGGTTGGCATTGTTGAACAGGACCATGACAAGACCAATCTGGTTTGCAGCTATGGTGCCCAGCTCAAACAGGCTCATCTGGAAACCACCGTCGCCGGCTACCGCCACCACCTGCCTGTCGGGGGCCGCAATCTTGGCACCAATCGCGGCCGGAAGACCATAGCCCATGGTGCCCATGCCGCCGGATGTCATGAACTTCCTGCCCGGCAGGTCCTCAAAATGCCTGGCAGCCCAGAACTGGTTCTGACCCACATCGGCAACCATGAGGGCCGTGTCGCTGAGCTTGTCGGACAAGAGGCGAATGGCCTTCTTGGGATTCACGAAATCGCCGGTCCGGTAGGCCACTTCGGGTTTCATGCTTCTTAAGGTTTCCAGCCAGGCAGCGGTATCCTTGCGCTTGATCTTCTCATTCATCTGTTTGAGTATCTCGCGCACATCGCCCACCAGCGGGATGTGGGTTCCGACAATCTTTCCGATCTCCGCCGGATCCACGTCGATATGGACGATGGTCATGTTCTCGGGAAGTATCTGTGTTCCCCCCGCAGACCTGTCGGCGATGCGGGCTCCGATAAAAATGACCAAATCCGCCATCTTCACGGCCTCATTGGCGTGTGCAAAGCCATGGGTTCCTATCATGCCCACATAATGGGGATGGTTGGACGGGAAAGCGCCCTTCCCCATCAGGGTATGGACAACGGGAATGCCCGATTTCTCGGAAAAGGCCACCAGTTCTGCCTGGGCCCCTGCCAGGTTCACGCCGCCCCCGGCAAGGATCAGCGGCCTTTCGCTTTCGGCGATAGCCTTCAGTGCCCGCTTGATCTGGCCCATATGCCCCTTTACCGTTGGTTTATATCCGCTGATATGGACTGTTTCGGGGTACTTGAACGTAATGTCTTCCTGCTGGATATCGTGGGGAAGGTCAATAAGCACCGGCCCCGGCCTGCCCGTTGAGGCGATATGGAAGGCCTCGCGGAATATGCGCGGGAGTTCCCTGGCATCCTTCACAAGGAAATTATGCTTGGTAAAGGATTCGGTAGCCCCGGTAATGTCCGCTTCCTGGAAGACATCCCGGCCGATCATGGAGCTGGGAACCTGTCCGGTCAACACCACCAGCGGTATGGAATCCATGTAGGCTGTAGCGATTCCTGTAATCAGGTTTGTTGCGCCCGGACCGGAGGTCGATATGCATACCCCCGTTTTCCCGGATACCCTGGCGTAGCCATTGGCACAATGGGCGGCTGCCGATTCCTGGCGCACCAGGACATGCCGGATCCCGGACTTTCTCAGCGCCTCATAGACATGGACAATATAACCCCCGGGATAGCCGAACACGGTATCCACACCTTCTTGTTCCAGGAACTTCACAATTGCTTCTGCTGCTTTCACCGGCATCACCACCTTGAGGTATATAAAAAAATCCCTCGATCTGTGTACACTACAGCAGGGACGAGGGATGTACTCCACGTGTTACCACCCTTATTTCATTCCCACCTTGCGGTGGAAATCTCATGAGGTTCTAACAAACCTTCGCCTGTAACGGGGCTTGCCGTTTACTCCTACTGATATGGTTCAGAGTAACTGTTCGGGAGGGATATGCATAACCGCCATCAGACCGATTCTCACCAACCATCGGCTCTCTGTGCTGACTTCTGCAGCTATACACGGCTCCTTCATCACATTTGATTGCTAAGGGGCTATTCAGTTATGATTGGAAATAATTATATCAGCCTTTCTTCAATCATGTCAATACTTTTTTTATAAAGTATGATGCAAGCTGTCCTTGTGATACGGTGTGTGAGTACAGCGCGGCAATCCCGCTAAACCCGCGAAACCATACCTGGGACGTCATTGCGAGCACCTCATAAGTGGTGCGTGGCAATCTCTTTAAGCTTCTCGGGCAGCCACGGAAGCCACTGAGATTGCTTCGTCACTGCGTTCCTCGCAATGACAACCCCTGGGTTATGTCACTGCGAGCGAGTGAAACGAGCGCGGCAATCTCAGTCTTACCTCTTACATCCTGGCACTGGCATGAATCATCCATAATTGAGCAATGATATATTTATCTATCATATTATATAGCTTGTCAGCATCAATATTATTGGTGGACAACACGGAACGGCAGGCAACCCGGGAACGGAAAGGATTAAGCCGCATGAATCTGGATTTTGGTATTTTTCTGACCACCTTCGGCATGGTACTCCTGATGGAGATGGGAGACAAAACGCAGCTTTTGGTGATGGCCTGCGCTTCAAAATACAAAACCAGGCATGTTCTGGCAGGCATACTCATCGCTATCATCGCCCTCAATCTGCTTGCCGTGATACTTGGCACTGCCATCGGCGGCATCAAGGTCATACAGGACGTGGTGAAAGCAGCCGCTTCCCTGCTGTTCATCCTCTTCGGACTCCTGTCGCTCAGGCAGGAGGAAGAAACCGCTTCCTGCTCCACAGGAACCTCTACAGGCGCCATCCTCGCGGTGGCACTGGCCTTTTTTCTGGCTGAGACAGGCGATAAAACCCAGCTCTCCACCCTATCCTTCTCCGCCCTTTATCCGGACAGCCCGCTCAGCGTTTTCGCCGGTTCCACCATCGCCTTGCTCATCGCGGACTGCATCGGCCTGGCCGCCGGCGCTGTCGCGCTGAAATATATCCCCGTTCGGATCATGGCGCTGATCTCTTCTTTCCTGTTCATCGCCTTCGGTCTGGCCAGCGAATGGACGACCCTACGCGAAAACTTTGCGGTGGACGAATCCAAAGCGCTGATAATCGTGGGGATAACTGCCGTCGTTTCCCTCCTGACCGCGGCTTTGATCCTCATTTTTCAAAAAAAGCAAACCAAAAATTCTTGCCATCCGGCGGAATAATATGATAGAATGTTGTTTGCTGTTGATTGGAACAACACATTGATGGATAAAGAAAGATTTCAACATGCTGTGAGGAGGTGTAAACATGGCAAAGTGCGAAATATGCAATAAGGGACAGCATTTTGGTATAAGGCTCAGCCATTCACACAGAAGGACAAACAGGGTCTGGAAGCCCAATATCAGAAAAGTCAGGCTTGAAGTAAACGGTGTAAAGAAGAGCATGTACGTTTGCGCAAAATGCCTCCGTTCCAGCAAAGTGGGTAAAACCGCTTAATCTGAATCAAGGCATGAAAGAAAAACTCGGGGTTGATTCCCGGGTTTTTTGCTTATACGGCCGATATGCCGTAAAAAATGTGGCTGGTAGGCCACATTCCTTGTCTTATGCATCCCTGTTCTGCCTTATAAGTGGCTGACAGCTGTATGATGTACGGTTCAGACAAGCTGATTCAGCGAATCTTGAAAATGCGCCTGAGTATTCCTCCCAGGAATCCGGGCATCTTAAGGACGACAATCTTCATCTCCATGACCTCCATGCCAGCTCCTGTCCTTACAGTATATTCATGTTCTCGAAAAAGTGTTAATCGATCTTATGCCAAATTAGCAAAAACAAGTTTTTGGGACAAGTTTTTTACCGGCCCGGCCATTGGTTTCATCAATCTGCAAACCAACCCTCCGCAATATTCATCAGATTATCGACAAAAGCATCCCCCTGGTTATCGGAGATCATCACCGGTACACCCAATGCCTTTTCCAGGTCCGATCGGGTCAGATCATCCAGCAGCACCTCGGTTCCGGCACGGAACATGCACCTGGAAAGCAGGAGGGCATCACCCAGTTCCCTGTCTTTCAGCGTTCTCAGCAGATCCTGCCCGGTAAGCAAGCCGGTCACCGACACCTGGCCGCCGAAGAACCGGTTTTCCACGGGAAAAACGGTCAGCCGGATGCCCGGGATCTTTTCTTCCACGCGCCGCACCAGTTCCTCCATGATGGGATAAAACAAGGTTCCCGTAGCAATACTGACCTGCCTGGAGGAAGTCTCCCCTCTTCCGGCCTCCAGCCCCGAAAGGGCTTCGAGGGTCTCATGGACGAAGGAGGCCACCATGCCCACGCCGTTTTCAATCTGCGGAAAGTCCTCATAGTCCTCATAGGGCGGCAAGGGCCTTCCGGTCATCAGATAGAATTCATCGGCCAGGTAAACGACCCGGCTGCCATGCTTCTCCATGAGAGCCCGTTGCCAGGATTCCACCTGATCCACCACCTGGGCTGCCGATTTCCTGTTGAAAGGCTCCAGGGGGTACAGACCTTCCCTGTATCGCGTCAGGCCGACCGGCACCACCGAGATGCTGTGCATCCAAGGATACAGGTCGGTCAGATCCCGAAGGGTCCTGTCCAGTTCCTTCCCGTCATTGAGCCCCGGGCACAGGACGATCTGGCTGTTCACCGTAATCCCCGCGTCGGTAAACCGCTTGATTTTTTGCAGCACGTCCCCGGCAAAACGGTTGTTCAGCATTTTCATCCTGAGGGACGGATTGGTGGTATGGACCGACACATTGATGGGAGACATCCTGTAGCGGATGATCCGGTCGATCTCCTCTTCCTTCAGGTTGGTCATGGTGATATAGTTGCCGAACAAAAAGGACAGGCGGGCATCATCGTCCTTGTAATAGAGGGTTTCACGCATGCCGGGAGGCAGCTGATCGATAAAGCAGAAAACGCACTTGTTGCTGCAGCTCTTCTCCTCATCCATCAGGGGATTGTCAAACTCCAGCCCCAGGTCTTCCTCCTCGGCCTTCTCTATCTCAGCAGACCATCTCTCGCCGTTCTGTTTCTCGATCTCAAGGGTCAGGAATTCATCGGCCGTATGAAACCTGTAGTCAAAGACATCGCATATCGCATTGCCGTTGATAGATACCAGGTAGTCTCCGGTCTCGATTCCCAACTCTTCGGCGATACTGCCTGCCTGTACGCCCGATATTCTGATCTTGTCGGTATTCATGCTATATCACCATGCTTTCGAAAAGACTTTCTCCTGCCTGTGCCTGCACGCCATCCGCCCGATACGGGCAGATACCGAGTGGCATAGCGGAGGCAAAAGCCGAAAAAAACAATAGCAGCTTGTGAAAGCTGCTACTTCGTTCTGTGGATTCTGGCTTGATGACGGAGATTATGACTTCACCGTTTCAACCTGTACGACTTCCTTGCCGTCGTAGAAACCGCATTCCTTGCAAACCACATGGGGAAGCTTCAGGCTATGGCATTTGGGGCATGCCACCAGGTTCGGCGCGGCAAGCTTATAATGCGTTCTTCTCTTATGCTTCCTTTGCTTGGAAATTTTACTCTTTGGGACTGCCATCTATTACACCTCCGTTCAGGCCGATAGTTTCATTCCTTTTGTCCGGGAATTAGTTATTGATTAGTGTCTCATAATTTTATTGGTTAAAAAAACCTTTTAACGATTCCAACCTGGGATCAATTGCCTGATCCCCGCCACAATCACATGGAAGACCGGTCAGTTTCTTTCCGCATGAAGGACACAATCCCTTACAATCCTCGCTGCACAGTTGCTGCATGGGAAGACTCAAAAGGATGGCATCCGCTACCATTCGGTCGAGTATGATTACATGCCCCGAATACGTAAACCTGTCTTCTTCATCCGTCCCCGCATCCTGCCTCTCTTCGCCCGACTCAACGATGTTCTCGCGGATCGGAACGGTGATATGGCGTTCAATGGTTTCCCCGCAACGGTCGCAAACCGTTTTGAAATCGATTTGCGCCTCACCTTCGACCTCGATCATGGCATTGAAGCTCGTGGCCTTGCCCTTAACCGTTACAGGGCTTGTAAAGGTCACGGTGCCAATGCTGTCAAGGTCTTCAAGCCGCTCGGTCATCTCAAAACCAATGGATGCACCGATATTTTTAATAATGGACGTAATGTCAAGTTCCATAAACCCCCTCCTTGGAAAGGACAAAAACTGCTTCCCGGAAGGTCAACATGAAATATTATACTCATAGAATCAGGCTTTGTCAACAAAACCTTTCCACCGGGTTTTATGGATCTTTTCCGCCCGTTTATGCCATCATCTCCTGCCTCAGTTTCCATCCCCGGCAGCCGTCATTGGCTGTCATCAGCCAACAGGCTTTTGAGCCAACCGGCAAACACTTCCCTGCTTTCAGCAAAATCACGCACATCCTTTCCATATCGGGTGTTGGCCCATTCCCGCGTGAATTGCATGGCATATGGCCCTTTTCCGTCATCCAGTCTGAAGATGATATTTTCTACGTTTCCAATCAAGGCAAACATGATGACCGCATTGTCGCTGAAAGGTTGCTGGTCAGCGCCATGAATGTAGTAATTTCTTGTTTTTGAATCGGTTCTCACATTAACCGTAATACCATAGGGTTCATTGTCCGTAAACAGCTCAAACGAATCATAAACGGCGTTTTCGGGTAGCGGCAACAGGTAAATGATGTTACCCACCTTGGCGTTGTCGCCCACATAGGGGGTTTTGTATTCCAGAAGCCTTGAGGCAAGGCGATCACCGTCCGTCCTGACGTTCACGGGATCGGTAAACAGCCCTGCGGCCAGGACGACAGCCGCAATGATTGCTGCGATGATTACCCAAAAAGCCGGTTTTTTATAATTCAACACATTCTTGATTCTTTCCTTTACATTGACCTCGCCAAAAGCAATGGCGCCTCCGCCAAGAACATGCTCTCCGGCCGCGAAGGACAACAGCAATTCCGCATAGGGCTTTTTGATATCTTCATGGGTCTTAAGAACCTTTTCGTCACAGGACAGTTCCATATCGTTGCACATGAGCCAGAAGGCCAGCCATACGAGGGGATTGAACCAATGCACGGACACCAGGATATATGCCGCAGCCTTCACAATATGATCCTTCCTGCGGATATGGGCCTTTTCATGGAGCATGATATAGCTTCTTTGGGTGGTATCCAGGCCCGCCGGAAGATAAATCCTCGGTTTTGCCAGGCCCAATACAAACGGTGTCCGCAAATTGGGATCCTCATAGACATTCTCCCCAATCTGCCGCGCATTTTTCAGTTTTCCCTGCAGAATGAAAACCGAGATAACGCCATAAAGGAGCAGCGCAATGACGCCCGTAAGCCAGACATATGCAAGGACTTGAAGGATGGTTAGCGGAACCTCGCCCACCCCGGTAAATGCTGCGGGGAAATTTGCAGGATCCGGCCCGTTTGCCTGAAAACCCTGCTGATAGCTTGGACGATGGGTAACTGAAACCAGCCTGATCTCCTGCGGCATGATGCTGAACAGGCTTTCAACCGAGAACGGCACGGCAAGGCGAAAGGCGACCACCGCCCACAAGGCATAGGAGATGACCTTCGGCGCCTTTTTGAGCAATGGCCTGATAAGAAGAAGGATCAGGATGACATAGCCTGCCTTAAGGCTCATCTCGAAAACAGTAAGGAACAGTTCACCCATCGTTATCCCTCCTGGTGCTCGTCGATCAGTCTTTTCAGCTCTTCGGCCTGCTTTTTGCTTATTTTTCTTCCGCTGACAAAAGCCGCAAGGAATTTGGGCAGGGAGCCGCCGAAGGTATCCTCCACAAAATGGATGCTTTGTTGCGCATAATATGCATCCCTTGTCATGAGGGAGGTCACCACGGCATTCTTGTTCTGGAAGATGCCCTTTTCACACAGCTTTTTCAGCACCGTATAGGTCGTTGACTTTTTCCAGTTCATTTCCTTTTCGCAAAGCCTGACCAGATCGCCGGAATTTATGGGTTCATGCTGCCAGATCAGTTCCGCGAACTTCTCTTCAGCCTCTGCAAGTTTATACACCTTCATACCATAACCTCCGAGTCTATTCATTATAGACCTGCTACCCATAAGTCTATTACTAATAGACTAACTTGTCAATAGCACGCAAAAAAATGCCCTGCCATTGATGGCAGGCGAACGTCACGGCAGCCCTGCTTTACCCGGCAAAAAAGCCGTTCCTTAACGGAACGGCTTATCCTGCCATATCACATTATCCAAATAGGGTTTACTCCCGATATCAGTCATAGAGCGGGAACCTGCGGGTCAGATCATCCACCCGCCTGATGATCGCTTCCTTGTTGGCCTCATAATTGCCGCTGAGGGCCATATCCAGAAGCTCTGCGATCTCCTTCATCTGCTCTTCCTTCATGCCCCTTGTGGTGACTGCGGGTGTGCCGACACGGATACCGCTGGTGATGAACGGGCTCAGGGTATCAAACGGGATGCCGTTCTTGTTGACGGTTATCCTTACCTCGTCCAGCATGCTCTGGGCATCTTTTCCGGTAATGCCCTTGTTGGTCAGGTCAATCAGCATCAGATGGTTGTCGGTACCTCCGGAAACGATCTTGAAGCCCTTCTCCATCAAAGCGGCTGCCAACGCTTTTGCGTTCTTGACGATCTGCTGCTGGTAAGCCTTGAAGGAATCGGACATGGCTTCCTTGAGGCATACAGCCTTGCCGGCAATGATATGCATCAGCGGGCCTCCCTGGATACCCGGGAATACGGCCCGGTCGATTTCCTTGGCATATTTGGCCTTGCACAGGATCAAACCGCCCCTGGGACCCCTCAGGGACTTATGGGTGGTTGTTGTCACAAAATCCGCATAGGGAACAGGACTGGGATGCACACCGGCTGCCACAAGGCCTGCAATGTGGGCCATATCCACCAAAAGCAGGGCACCTACTTCGTCACAGATCTCCCTGAAGGCCTTGAAATCGATGATCCGGGAATAGGCGCTGGCACCTGCGATGATGAGCTTGGGCCTGCATTCGCGGGCGGTCTTCCGCAGGGTTTCATAGTCAATGCAGCCGTCCTTCTCGCTGACGCCATAGGCAACGGGCTTGTAATACCTTCCGGACATGTTGATGGCCATGCCATGGCTCAGATGGCCGCCGTGGGACAGGTTCATCCCCATGAAGACATCGCCGGGTTCCATGACCGCGAAAAACACGGCCATGTTGGCCTGGGCGCCGGAATGGGGCTGCACATTGGCATGCTCTGCGCCGAACAGTTCCTTTGCCCTGCTGATGGCCAGGTTTTCAACCACGTCCACATGCTCGCATCCGCCGTAATAGCGCTTTCCGGGATACCCTTCCGCATACTTGTTCGTGAGGGGAGTGCCGCATGCTTCCAGTACTGCCTTGCTGACAAAATTTTCCGATGCAATCAGTTCGATGTTGCCGTTCTGGCGATTGATTTCATCGTAGATGGCTTTTGCAACTTCTGGATCGATTCTTTCTATTTCGTTATACTTCAGCATCTCTATATCCCCCATCCAATTAATCACAAATCTGATTATAATGCTTTGTGAAAGATGATGTCAATAAAGAATGAATATTTATGCAAAGCCTATACAAGCGTTTCATCCTGATTCGACACTCTGTCCTTCCGCTCCAGGGATGCGGCATCAATAAACATGAGCACCGACAGCCTCTGGGTGATAAGCTTGAGCATGCTCTCAAGGAACGCAGAAATAAACAGAGCCAGAGCAGCGTTTTCCACATCCATGGAAAACAGGTTCAGCAGCCATCCCAGGGCATAGAGGCTCATCATGTTGGAGATCACGTACTTTCTGCTGTTTCGGGTCAGCTCCAGAGACTTCCTGAAATTCCGGACAGGTCCCACGTCGAATTCAATAATGAGCAGATCCTTAAACACATACAGGGTACTTACGATCAGGATGACCATGGGGAGCAACGCGGTAAAAACGGCCAGACCGGGCACATATACAGTCGCAACGACCATAACCGCCACCACCACATAGATGGCCGCATAAAAAAGGAGATTGAAAAGGATGATCTTGGGCAGCCGCGCAAAGAAAACCGACGTTCTTTGAGCGCCGGACATCTGCGGATTGGTCAGCCCGAAGAAATACCAGCTTCCGTAGAACAGGGAAATGAAAAAGGTCAGCACCCTGATGCCCAGAAAAATCAGAGCGACATACATGAACGAACGGGCTATGGTTTCATAGGCGCCCGAAGCAAAGAGGACGCTGTTCAGGCTGTCGAGGCTCATATTCTCCTGCAGCCGGATAAACAGCTGTTCATACTGGGTATAGAGGTCTAAAACAAAAGGCCTGGCCAGCAAATAGCCTCCAAAGAGAACACCCAGCAGGAGAACGAATATCACCCGTGCTACCACGGGCCTGTCTAAGTCGTAAAACTTGATGGATTCCTTGAAATAGGCATTGATCAGTCTGACTTTACGTGGTTGATTATCCATTTTTGTCCCCCTTGATTTTCCTGATATCCGAAGCGGACAAATAGCGCCATTGCCCCGGTTTCAGATCGCCCAGCGTGAGGTTGCCGATGGCAATGCGCTTCAGTTTCTTCACCGGATGGCCAACGGCTTCACACATTCTTTTGACCTGCCTGTTGCGGCCTTCATGGATGGTTATCCGCAATACGGCGCTGTGCTTTTTTTGCTCCACCAGTTCAACCTTTGCCGGGGATGTGGGCCTGCCGTCCAGCAGGATACCCTCCCTCAGCTTTTTCAGGGCGTTTTCGGAAGGTATGCCTTCAACCTCCGCGAGATAGGTTTTGTTCACCTCATGCCCCGGATGGGTGCTGTGATAGGCAAAATCCCCGTCATTGGTCAGGATAAGCAGGCCTGTTGTGTCATAATCAAGCCTTCCCACCGGATAGACGCGTTCCGGAACGTCGTCTACCAGGTCCATAACGGTTTGTCTGCCCTGGGGATCCGACACCGTCGTGACATAACCCCTGGGTTTGTTCAGCATGATATAGACCGGTTTTTCTTCGGGTACCACCTGCTTTCCGTCAAACTCCACCAGGTCATGTTCCGAAACCGTAACGCCCATCTCGGTCACGGTATGCCCGTTTACCCGCACCCTGCCGTCGCGGATCATTTGCTCGGCATGGCGCCTGGATGCTATGCCGCATTTGGCGAGATATTTCTGAAGACGCATTTTTTCACTCATTTGCTCATCGTCCATTCCGGAAAACATTATACCATAGTCCCATCATGTATACTATTTAATTTGTGCACAACAGCGTCGTCCAAAGCCATGCATTCTGCCGTCATATTGAAGAGACTGCCACATTCCTGTCCGTTTCATACACGCCTGCCGGCAACAGGATTTCCGGATGCCATGAAATCCTTGCAGGCGAAAGTTGTTTTACTCGATTGACTTAAGGTATAATATTGCGAGTCGGGTGGACGACCACCCTGGTAATACTGGAGGTAACAGTCATGAAGCTTGGTATAGTGGGTTTACCCAACGTGGGAAAGAGCACGTTGTTCAACGCCATTACAAAGGCCGGCGCGGAAAGCGCCAACTATCCTTTCTGCACCATAGATCCCAATGTGGGCATTGTCAGCGTTCCTGACGAACGCCTGGGAAAACTTGCCGAAATGTACAATCCGAAAAAGGTCACACCCACCACCATTGAATTTGTGGATATAGCCGGACTTGTTAAAGGGGCCAGCCGGGGCGAAGGCCTGGGCAACAAGTTCCTGTCCCATATCCGGGAGGTGGACGCCATTGTCCATGTGGTACGGGCCTTTGACGACAGCAATATTGTTCATGTGGACGGATCGGTGGATCCGAAAAGGGATGTTGAAACCATCAACATGGAGCTGATCTTCGCCGACCTGGAAACCCTGGAAAAACGCATGGAGAAAACGCGCAAGCAGATGAAATCCGGCGATAAGAAGTTTGCGGAGGAACTGGCTCTCCAGGAAAGGATCAAGGAGAATCTGGAAAAAGGCATCCCTGTTCGGGCCATGACCTTTGATCCGGAGGAGGCCGAATACGTCCGGCAGATCTTCCTGCTCACGTCCAAGCCCGTGCTCTACTGTGCCAATGTGGACGAGGACACGCTTTCCGATATCGACGCCAATCCCTATGTGGGCATGATCAGGGAGATCGCCCAGGCCGAAAATGCCGAAGTGGTGGTCATCTGCGCCCGAATCGAGGAAGAGATGGCCCAGTTGGATGACGAGGAGAAAAAGCTCTTTCTGCAGGAACTCGGGCTCAGTGAATCCGGCCTTGACAAGCTGGTCAAGGCAAGCTACAAACTGCTTGGCCTCATAAGCTTTTTGACGGCCGGCGAGTCGGAAGTGCGGGCCTGGACCATCGTGAAGGGCACAAAGGCTCCCCAGGCCGCCGGAAAGATCCATTCGGATTTTGAGCGCGGCTTTATCCGGGCAGAGGTTGTCGCCTATGAGGATTTGATCCGCTGTGGTTCCTATGCCGCCGCCAGGGAGCAGGGCCTCGTCCGGTCTGAAGGCAAGGATTACGTGATGAAAGACGGGGATGTGGTCCTGTTCAGGTTCAACGTATAGGGCCCATAATGCGGTTCACGTTTTGCCTGTCCCAAAAATCAACCGGGCTCGCCTGAGCCCGGTTTTTATGTCTGGTTATTGACCCTGAACCGTGTTTTCCTGTATTTAAGCATTCTGTGCCGAATGCCGATCCGCGTTCCCAACACCAGCTTCCTCAGAGTAACCGGCTTTCTGGAACGGCGCATCTTCCTCCTGGTGGCCAGTTCGCTGACCACAAACCTTGCCAGCTCGAAGGGCGCCTGGGGAAGGGACTGGACAAACGCATTCCTTTGGATATTCGCCTGATATTCCTCGAGAACAGGCGTGTTCATAATCCGGTCAACCAGCTCCAGGAATTCCTCTTCACCGGCCACATACCAGCCCACCCTGTTCCTGATGCAGAACTCCAGGTTCCCCTTCTCCTGAAGTCCGGCATTATGGGTTATGATGGGAGGCACCTTTTTCACCAGGTGCTCAAAGATGGTGGAAGGCCCTGCTTTCGTAATACCGAAATCGGAAGCCTCCAGGAGCTCATGCATGTTGTCCACAAACCCAAGGACGGCTATTCCGGTGGGTGATCCCTTGCATGCCAGTTTGCTCAGTTCCTTGAACAGTGCTTCGTTCTTTGCGCAAACCGCTATGATATTCAAAGGATACCCTTTCTCATAAAGGAGCCTGACATACTTTTCGGTATCCCCTATACCCTGGCCGCCTGCCGAAACCAGAACCGTCTTTTTGGCCGGATCCAGGCCCAGCCCATCGAGAATATCCTCCCTGCTTTTGCTCACCTTTGCAAAAAACTTCAGGTTGAGCGGGAAGGACATGACCTTGATCCTGTCCCTGGGCTGCCCCTGGCTTATCAGGTATTGCTCGGCTTCCTGCGTGGCCGCAACAATGGTGTCCACGTTAGGGTTCACCCACATGTTATGCCCGGTGAAGGGATCGGCCATATAACTGATGACCTTGTACTGGAAATGGTATTTTTCCCTGGCAAAAAGCGCCACCGATGTGCAAAAAAAATGTGTTGAAAAAACGATATCAGGCTTATATGCCAATATATACTGAGCGCCCTTCCGTATAAAATTCTGGAAGAGCACCTTGGTCACCAAATTGGATCGGGTCAGGTGATTGAGTTTATCGATGAGCAGATTGACGTTGGTTGTCAGCTTGGGATGAGCCAGGGCAAAATCCCAGAGGTCTTTCATGGCTTTGTCGTCCCTGATGGCGCCGGCCTCCCTCGCAAAATCGATCACATCCACCTGGTATTGCCCGGGATATAACTGATCAATCGCGTCCTTTACGGCAAGCGCAATCATTTTGTGCCCGCCGCCCACTTCGATCATGGGGATGAGGATTTTCTTCATGAAGTCCTATCAACTCCGGTCAGCTTACTCTCTGTTCTCGTTGAAGATGATGTTGACGGCTTTCATGGGTGAAACGGTGGAAATGGCATGCTTGTAAACAAGCTGCTGCTTGCCCTCACTGTCCAGCACCACCGTGAAATTGTCAAACCCCTTCACCATGCCTCTCAGCTGAAAACCGTTGGTCAGGTATACCGTAACGGGGATATGCTCCTTCCTCACCTGGTTCAAGAATACGTCCTGAAGGTTGATATTTTTGTTCACGGCAACTCCTCCTCGCGCACAAAATAATATGAGATCAACTCAAACATCTTCCATCATTTTACTAAACTAATGCCCGATATTCAAGGCATCGGCCAATATTTTTAACATTGCCCGCCTGTCGAGAACCTGCGTATCAAGCCACTTGAGACCTTCCATGCTGTTGAACCAGGTGATCTGCCTTTTGGCCAGGTGCCGGGTATTCAGCTTGATCTGCTGAACCGCCTCATCCATGCTGCATTCCCCGTATAGTGCCGCAGCGATTTCCTTGTAGCCTATGGCCTGGAGCGAGACCAGATCCCTGGAATAACCCATGCCCAGAATCCTGGCCACTTCGTCCGCAAGCCCTTTCTTCATCATGATGTCGGTGCGCTGCTCGATGCGCTCATACAGTCTCTGCCTGTCCATAATCAGGCCAAAGAGCCGGTAGTCGAACTCAGGCGGTTTTGTCCGTGACTGGGCCTGATGCTCCGAGATAGGCCGGCCAGTTGTTTCATAAACCTCCAGCGCCCGTATGACCCTTTTAACGTTATTGGGATGGATTTTTTCGGCGCTGATGGGATCGATCGCCTTCAGCCTGTTATGCAGATACTCCGGACCGTACTGCTCGGCCAGGGCCTTCATACGCTCCCTGAATCCCTGGTCACTTATTGTTTCCGAAAACTGGATGTTATATACAAGGGAGCTGATGTATAATCCTGTCCCGCCGGCCACGATGGGCACCTTCCCCCGCGCCAGGATATCCCGGATGGCCGCTTCGGCCAGTGCCTTGAACTGGGCCACGCTGAATGCTTCGTCGGGATAAACGATGTCCATCATATGGTGCGGAATACCGCGCTGTTCTTCAGGAGTGGGTTTTGCTGTTCCGATGTCCATGTACCGGTAAACCTGGGCTGAGTCGGCGGATATGATCTCCCCGTTCACCATGAGCGCCAGTTCAATGGCCAGATCGGTTTTACCTGTTGCCGTCGGTCCTGCCAGAACAATGACCTTTTCCAAACCAAGCCCTCCACACAGTCGTAAAATCCAAGGTTAATCATCAAGCGCCAGGGGCTTTCCCCATCCTATACTATCCGTTTAAAGCGCTTCTCCAATTCCCTGCGGGAAATACTGATCGCCACCGGCCTCCCGTGGACGCAGGTATAGGGATTCTCCATGGCGCAAAGCTGCTCCAGCAAAGCCCGGATCTCCTCTTTCTCCATTCTCCGGTTGGCTTTGATGGCGCTCTTGCAGGCCATCATATAAATGGCCTCGTCGCTGATCCCGTACTTTTCACCCATGGTTTCCATCCATCTGTCCAGGATTTCATGGAAATCGTCCAGGCTGAATCCGCCGCCCATGATGTCGGGTACGCTCCGGATGATGACGGTCTGCGGTCCGAAGGCCTCTATTTCGAAACCCGCCCTTTCAAAATCAGCCATCCTGGAGAAAAGGAAATCATATTCAGCGGGCGAAAGCCTGACGATATAGGGCTCCAGGACCATCTGGGAGCAGGCCTGCCCCTCGGCAATCCGCTTTTTCAGTGTTTCATAGCGAATCCTCTCGTGGGCGGCATGCTGATCGATGAGATACATCCTGTCCCCATGCTGGAGGATGATATAAGTATCGAATACCTGACCCACAATCTCAGCTTCCAGCAGAACATCCGCCCCGCGGGCTTCCTCGGAAAGCATCTCATGGGACGCATCCGGCTCCGGTTCGTTTTTTACTGTGACAAGCTCATCCTGGCTTGTCCCGGGCTCGGAAAAGGCTTTCCCATGAGCAAGGCTGCTCGTTACGGAGACAGCTCTTTCCGTCCCGGTTTCAGGTTCTTCCGACTGCTGTATGGGTACATCCATGATGGGCAGCGCGGGTTTTTCAGTTTCGTTTGGACCGGCATGCCCGTCATCAGCCTGCTTCTTCAGTTCCCATGGCAACAGGATACGCTGCGGCGGCGGTAGCTTTGAAGCCGGCCTGTTCCATGAAGCCATTTCCACCTGTTCATGGCCTGTTTGGTCCCCCGCTTTTCCGGATGGCGCATAGGCGGTTTCCGTCGTTTCCCGGATGAGAGAAGCCGCCGTGAAAGCGCTTTTCACACCATGGTATAAAGCCGAATAGACCGCATTCTCGTTGGAGAATCTGACCTCCAGCTTCTGCGGGTGGACGTTCACGTCATACAGCTCCGGCGAGATCTTCAGGTTCACCACGCAGAAGGGGAACTTGTTCTGCATGATCAGGGTTTTGCAGGCATCTTCCAGGGCTGCCGTGAGAACCTTGTTTTTGATCGTGCGCCCGTTGATAAAGAAAAACTGGTTGTTCCGCGTTCCCCTGGCTATCTCGGGTTTTCCTACATAACCCGAAACCCGGATCCCCGTTTCCTCGTAATCCAGGGGCAGAAGGGACCGGGCTGTTTCGTTTCCGAAAAGGCTGTAGATCACGCTGAGCAGATCGTGGTTTCCCGGCGTGTGATGCTGCACCTGGTTATTGTTGATGAACTTGAAGGCTATCTCCGGATGGGCCAGGGCAAGACGTACCATCATGGCCGATACGTACCCGGCTTCCGTGCTGTCCTTCTTGAGGAATTTATAACGGGCAGGAGTATTGAAAAACAGGTTCCGCACGATGAAAGTGGTTCCCGTGGGACATCCCGTCTGGGAAACCGAAAGGACCTTTCCGCCTTCAACTTTGACGAGGGTGCCTGTCTGCTCCTCTGCGGTCTTGGTGCGCACCTCCAGATGGGATACGGCCGCTATGGAGGCCAGGGCTTCTCCCCGGAAACCCATGGTGGACAGATTGTCCAGATCTTCAATCTTTCGGATCTTGCTGGTGGCATGGCGCTCAAAGGCAATCTCCACATCATCGCTCTCCATGCCGCAGCCGTTGTCGGTCACACGGATATAGGAAATGCCGCCGTTTTTGATTTCAACGGTGATGGCGGTTGCCCCCGCATCGATGGCATTTTCCACCAGTTCCTTGACCACCGAGGCAGGCCGCTCAATCACTTCGCCGGCAGCGATCTGGTTGGCCGTTTTTTCGTCAAGAATAATGATTCTGCCCATAAAAACCTCCATTGCACAGGGACGGCAGCAGTCGTTGCGGATGAAACAGATTGGAGCGCAGCAATTTTTAGCCTTAACTGCATCTCAGCAAGTGACTGAGATTGCTTCGTCGCTGCGCTCCTCGCAATGACATCCTTGGGTCGTGTCATTGCCAGCGAGTGGAACGAGCGCGGCAATCTTTGTTACTTAAGCTTCTGCTGCAGGCTGTACAGCTTGTTGAGCGCGTCCAGCGGGGTCAGATTCGACGGATCCAGCGCCCGGATCTCGTCCAGCACATCGCGCTCGGCCTTTGTGAGCGAACTGGAAGCGAAAAGATCCAGCTGTCCCTCGACGGGCTTCTCCTTTTTCCGCTTCGGGTTCTTATTGATATCGGCCTCGTCCAGTTCTTCCAGGATCACCCTGGCCCGCTGGATAACCGGATCCGGAATGCCCGCCAGCTTGGCCACTTCCACCCCGTAGCTCCTGTCTGCGCCGCCCCGGGAGATCTTTCTCAGAAAGATGATATCATCGCCCTTTTTCCGTACCGATACGCAATAATTCTTGATGCCGTGGAGCTTGTCCTCAAGCTCAGTCAGCTCATGATAATGGGTGGCAAACAAGGTTCTGGAACCAAGTCGCGCCCTGTCGTTGATATACTCGATAACCGCCCAGGCGATGCTGAGCCCGTCGTGGGTACTGGTACCGCGGCCGATCTCATCCAGGATGAGCAGGCTGTTGGGTGTGGCGTTGGACAGGATGTTGGCCACCTCGCTCATCTCCACCATGAAGGTGCTTTGACCGGAGGCCAGATCATCCGAAGCGCCGACACGTGTGAAAATGCGGTCAACCAGCCCGATGCGGGCATAAGACGCGGGCACAAAGCTTCCTGCCTGGGCCATCAGCACGATCAGGGCCACCTGACGCATATAGGTGGATTTTCCCGCCATGTTGGGCCCGGTGATGATGGCAATCCGGTTGTCCTCCATGTCCAGCCAGGTGTCGTTGGGAACGAAGGAATTGTCGGAAAGCATCTTTTCAACCACCGGATGGCGTCCGTCCTGGATCTCAATAACGCCCCCCTGGTAGACCTGGGGCTTGACATAATTGTTGCGGTCGGCCACTTCCGCCAGGGAGCAAAGGGCATCCAGTTCGGCGATGCAATGGGCGGTAGCCTTGAGGCGCTTCACATGGGAAGAAATGGCATCCCTCAGTTGGCAGAACAGTTCGTATTCCAGCTGGACCACCTTTTTCTCGGCACCCAGGATGGTTTTTTCTAGCTCGGCCAGGGCTTCCGTGGTAAACCGCTCGCAATTGACCAGGGTTTGCTTGCGCACATAATCCTCCGGCACCTGCCCGATATTGGCCTTGGTGACTTCTATGTAATATCCGAAATTCTCGTTGTAGCGTATCTTCAGGCTCTTGATGCCCGTTCTTTCCCGCTCCCGGGCTTCCATTTCGGCTATCCAGTTCTTGCCCTCGGTGGTAGCCTTCCGAAGCCGGTCCACCTCTTCGTGGTATCCTTCCTTGATGATGCCGCCTTCCTTGACCGACAGCGGCGGATCATCGGCAATGGCTCTTTCAATCAGCTCCACGATATCCTCAAGGGGATCCAGCCTTTCCGCCATGGCGGCGTTGAGGCCGCATGTGAGCCCGGCCACCATTTCCCTGATATAGGGCAGCTTGGACAGGGAGATCTTCAGGGAAACCAGGTCCCTTGCGTTGATGGTCCCGAATACCAGCTTGCCGGCCAGTCTTTCGATATCGTAGACATCCCTTAAGAGATCCATCAGTTCGTTTCTGACCATGAAGCCGTTTTTCAGCTCTTCAACCGCATCCAGCCGCATCTGGATCTCGTCCACATCCATCAGGGGCTGCTCCAGCCAGCGTCGCAGCATCCTTCCGCCCATGGCGGTGGAGGTCTTATCCAGCACCCACAAAAGCGAACCTTTCTTCCTGGCATCACGCATGGTCTCGGTGATCTCCAGGTTCCGCCGCGAAGCGCTGTCGATGATCATATACTGTTCAATCTTGTAGGGCTGAATGGCTTCAATATGGGTCAGATCGGTCTTCTGGGTACTTTCTATGTATTCCAGGAGAGCACCTGTGGCGCACTTGGCCAGTTCCAGATCCTTCAGCGGGTTCTCCTTGAAAAGGCTCAGTATCTTCTCATCGCAAAAGGCCGGTTCAAAGACCTGGTCCGGCAGGATGGAAGCCCGGATGCCCAGGTAATCCTCGAAATAGCTCTTGTATTCAGGCTTTTTGGTCAGTTCCGCATTCGTGATAATCTCGGAGGGTTTGAACCGGGCAGTCTCGTCCAGGAGCTTGCGCATGGAGCTTCCCCAGGTAATCTGCGTGGTAAAGAATTCCCCGGTGGTGATGTCCACCACGGCAATGCCGAAATAGGTCTGGCGGCAATAAATGCACATGAGGAAATTGTTCTTCTTGTCCTCCAGCATGGTGGGATCGATCACCGTTCCGGGCGTCACAACCCGGGTGACATCCCTTTTGACCAGGCCTTTCGCCAGCGCAGGATCCTCCATCTGTTCGCAGATGGCCACCTTATAGCCCTTCGCGATCAGTTTTGCCAGGTAGGTATGGGCCGAATGATAAGGAACGCCGCACATGGGCGCACGTTCCTCCAGGCCGCAGTCCCTGGCGGTAAGGGCTATCTCCAGTTCCCGTGAAGCCAGCTCGGCGTCTTCAAAGAACATCTCATAAAAGTCGCCCAGCCTGAAAAAAAGGATGCAATCCTTGTAGCGCTCCTTGATAGCCCGGTATTGCTGCATCATGGGAGTAAGCTTAGCCACGCCCTGCGCCCTCCTTACCTTCCAGCCAGAAGGCTCCGGCACGGATGATCTCCACGTCCACCAGCCGGCCTGTCAAATTTCCATTGGCTCTAAAATTGACCAGTTTGTTGGTGCGGGTGCGGCCCGACAGCATTTCCGGATTGGTCTTGCTGAGACCGTCCACGAGCACCTCCACCGTCCTGCCCTCATACCGTTTGGCAAGCCCGGTGGCAATCTCGGTCTGCAATTCCACAAGCCGCTTGAATCGATTGGAAATGGTCTCCTGGGATTCGGTCTGTTCCCATTTTTCCGCCGGCGTTCCCTTACGGGGCGAATAGATGAACATGAAGGCCGCGTCAAACTGTACCTTTCTGACCAGATCCAGCGTCTGTTCAAAGTCTTCTTCGGTCTCCCCGGGGAATCCCACAATGATGTCGGTGGTCAGGGCTATGTCCGGGACGGCCTCCCGGATCCTGTCCACCAGGGCCAGGTAGTGCTCCCGGGTATATTTGCGGTTCATCCGCTGGAGCACCCGGTTGCTGCCCGCCTGGAACGGCAGGTGGAGATGTTCGCATACTTTTTCGCATTCCTTCATGGCCCGGATCAGGCTGTCGGAAAGATCCTTGGGATGGGATGTGGTAAAGCGCACCCGATCGATCCCGTCAATGGTTTCGATATCATAAAGCAGTCTGGCGAACAGATCCTTCTCTCCCAAATCATTGCCATAGGAGTTCACGTTCTGACCAAGGAGCGTGATCTCGCGGCAGCCATCCGCCGCCAGGGCCCGGATCTCTTCCAGGATATCCTCTTTTCTGCGGCTTCTTTCCCGGCCCCGCACATAGGGCACAATGCAATAGGTGCAGAAATTGTTGCAGCCATAGATGATGTTGACAAAGGCCTTATGCCGCTCGCTGCGCTTGATGGGCATGTCCTCAATGACACGGCCTTCTTTTTCCCAAATCTCAAAGACGCGCTTCCCGCTGGTCAGGTGCTGATAAAGCAACCTGGGAAACTCGTGGATGTTGTGGGTTCCAAAAACAATCTTCACATGCCGGTATGACTTTTTGAGCTTCTCCAGCACATGGGGCTGCTGCATCATGCATCCGGAAGCCACGATGATGGACCCGCGTTCCTCGCATTCCCGGGTAAGTCCTCCGATGTGGCCGTAGACCCGCTCTTCCGCATTCTCCCGCACACAGCAGGTAACAAAAACGATGATATCGGCCGGTGCGTCGGGTGCAACCTGCTCATACCCCATATTGGTCAGCATGCCGGCAATGGTCTCCGCATCACGCTCGTTCATCTGGCAGCCGAACACATCCAGCCGGAAGGTTCTCACCTTTCCGGTGCGCAGGGTATGCTCCACGTTCAGGTTCCGCACCTGTTCCATCCAGTCAGCCGATTCCATGGTTTTGGCCAGTTCCAGTCCCCCCTGGCCACAGGCATCCTTCTTTCTTGTGCTATCCTTGATGTTCTCCAAAATGATCTATCTCTCCTCACCAAAACGCCACACAGGGTGGCATGCCTCATATTTTAACGCTGATGTTTTCTGTCAAAACAAACATCCGATCCTGCCGGATCACAATCATAACTTATCATACCAAAAATCCGGTGAAAATAAAAGAAAGCAGGCCTCCAGCCTCACCGTGCCATATCGGCAGGACTTACGGCCATTTGCTTCCCACCGCATTGAAAAACGGGGGGCGAACCTTTCGCCTCCCGCTTCATCCAGAGTTTTGATTTCTGCTTAATTTCTCCTCTTTCCCATAAATCTCAATATGGTCAGGAAGAGGTTGATGAAATCAAGATATAACTGCAGTGCTCCATAAATACCGAGGTTGTTTCTCAGCGCCAGGTTGCCCTCGGTGCTGAAGTAAAACGCCTTCAGTTTCTGCATGTCATAGGCCGTAAGGCCCAGGAACACGAACAGGCTGATGAGGCTGATGATCCAGTCGAGGGAACTGCTTCCCAGGAGCAGATTGATGAGCGACAACACGATTATTCCGATAAGCCCCATGAAGAGAATGTTTCTGAAACGGGTCAGATCGTTCCTGGTGAAATACCCATAGGCACACATCACGCCAAAGGTTACGGCTGTCGTACCAAAGGCCGAGAGGATGGATGCATCCGTGTAGGCCAGGAAAATGATCGAAAAGGTAACGCCGTTCAGCGCCGCATAGCCCATGAACAGGCCGACGGCCGCAGCATAGGAAAACTTGGTAATACGGGCCGACAAAACAAAAACGACGACCAGTTCGGCGATCAAAAGCCCGTAAAACAGAACGGGAGTCGTCACAATCGTATAGACAAGTCTCAGATTGTTGGCAACAGCCACTCCTACCAGCGCTGTCAGGAAAAGGCCTATGAACATCCAGCCGAAAACCTTGGTGATATAGGCATTCATGCCCTTTATGGCATCGTACTGCTCCTCATAGGTGCGGGGTCCGTAATTGTTTTCTCCATAGTACATACGCTTCACCACCTTTTATGACGTATTACATTATATACCTCAGAACTTATTATATACTCCCCAATTATTTTTGTAAAATATTGCGGCACGCTCTGAGCAGCATTTCGGTATGCATTCATCCAAGGGAAGCAAGGATTTCCTTCTTGTAGCCGAGGAACTGGCTTCCCAGCAGCATGTCCCGGTTTCTCGGCCTCTGAAAGTCTATCCGGATATCCTTCACGATGGTTCCGGGCCTTGGGCTCATCACCAGGACCCTGTCCGAGAGCAGGATGGCCTCTTCGATATTGTGGGTGACAAACACCACGGTTTTCCTGTGTTTTCCCCAAACATCCAGGAGCCAGTCCTGCATCTGCATCCGTGTGATCTCATCCAGGGCGCCGAACGGCTCATCCAGGAGCATGATATCCCCCTGCATCCGGTAGGTTCTGAGGAGGGCGGCGCGCTGGCGCATGCCTCCCGACAGGGCATGGGGCCTGTAGTTCTCAAACGCTTCCAGGCCAAACTCCTTCAGCATGGGCCTGATGGCTTCCGCTTCCTTTTTGAGATTTGCGCCTGCGATCTCAGCCGGCAGCAACACATTCTCCATCAGCGTCCGCCAAGGCATGAGATAGTCCTTCTGAAGCATGTAGCAAACCGGTACCCACTTCTCTTTCAGGTCGATATCATCCACCCGGATGGAACCCTCATAATCCCTGTCAAGGCCCGCCAGAAGCCTGAGCAGCGTGCTTTTGCCGCAGCCGCTTGGTCCCAGTATGGAGACAAATTCATTCTTTTCCACCCTGAAACTGACCCCGGACAGCACCTGGAGTTTTTCCTGTGACCTTCCGCCATTTTCCGGCGGAACAGTATACGACTTGCTCACATTTTCAGCCACAATCTGTTCCATGACAAATCCCTGCTGCCTTATTCCACAAACCTGTTCGTAAAGGCCTTCTCCACGTCGATGGGCTCGGCGATGAAGCTATTCTCATAAAGCCAGTCATTGTACCGCTGCCAGACCTCCTTTTTCTGCATGCCCCAATAGGGTGCGTCGGCCTGGTACTTGTCCGCAAGGAATTTCTGGCTCTCCCGGATCAATTCCGGATCCGCCTCGGGGACAGCCTTTATAAAGATTTCGGCCGCTTCTTCCGGATGCTCCATGGCATAGCGGTAACCCTTGATGGTGGCGCGCATAAACGCTTCAACCAGCTTGCTGTTATTTTGAATCATCTCTTCGCTGGTCACGATCACCGGTGTGTAATAGTCAAAGACGGGATCGGTCTTCCCCAGATCGATATAGTCTATTTCAATACCCTTCAGTTTTGCCGCAACACCGTCCCAGCCTTCGAAAATCCAGGCAAAGTCTATCTGGTCGCTGCTGCTGGCCTGGAAGAAATCGGCGGTTCCGACGGACAGAATCTCCACCTTATCAGGATCGGCTCCCGCCTTTTCCATCAGGTACCTGATGGTGGCTTCCTCGACGGGAGATCCCCAGCCGCCGTACTTCTTCCCTACAAAGTCTTTCGGGCTCTTGATGTTTTTCTCCTTAAGGGCTCCAAAGCCGGAAGTGTTATGCTGAATCACCGCGGCAATGGAAACCAGGGGCACGTTTTCCGCCCGGGCAAAGGTGACGCTCTCCTGGTAGCTGACACCGAACTGGGCTGTTCCGGAAGCCACCATGGCGTCGGCACCCATGTCGGACGGCTGGATGATGGCCACATCCAGGCCTTCCTCGGCATAATAACCCTTTTCCACAGCCACATAGACACCGGTATGGTTGGTGTTTGGTGTCCAGTCCAGCACAAAGGTGACCTTTTCAGACTTGCCGCAGCCCGTTGCAAGAAGCATGGTTATCATGACGCAGAACAGCAATATGTACAGTTTGACTCTTTTCATGTCATTTTCCCTCCGTTCGTGATATGTCTGCACACCATCTGCTCAACCCGTTCCACCGTTTTATACAGGATCAGGCTGAGCAGGACAATGATGAGTACGTCTGCAAAAAGCACGCCGGTTCTGAAGCTTTTCATGGCCCGGGTCATAAAAACGCCGAGCCCTTTCTGCGCTCCCACCCATTCGGCGAGGACAGCACCCACGATGCCGTAGGTGGCTGCAATCTTCAGGCCTGAGAAAAGGTACGGAAGAGCCTGTGGTATCCGGGATATCCGAAAGATCTTCCAGCGTGTGGCTCCCATCACAGTCAGGAGATCATCCATGCCGCCGTCCGACTGGGTAAGCCCCTGGGCAAAGGTTACGGCTATGGGGAAAAAGCAAACCATGAAGACAACGACGATTTTGGGCAGGATGCCAAAGCCGAACCAGAGGATGAACAGGGGGGCCAGGACGAACAGGGGAACGGTCTGGGTCATCACAAACAGCGGATAGACCATCCTTCTGAATGTCTCAAAATAACCCATGGCAAGGCCTAGGGCTGTTCCCAGCACGATGGATGCAAAAAGTCCCAGGAAGGCTTCCGTAATGGTCACCAGGGTGTGCTCCAGAAGGAGCTCCCATGAGCCGATGAGCTCTTCAATCACCTTGACCGGGGAAGGCAGGATGAACTCCGGCACATCATGCAAGGTGACCGCCACGTGCCAGATGAGCAGGATCGCCAGTGAAAAGGCGACCGGCAGCCAGTCCATCCCTGTTTTACGCTTTGCTTTGATATTTTCCGATCTTCTCTTCAATGGTGACACCTTCCGGCCGATAATCGATTTTGACCACGGATATAACCCTTTTGGCCCCTGCCTCGCAGCATACGGTCTGGGCCTTCTTGACGATTTCCATCAGCGTGTCAAATTCGCCTTCCATCGTGGTTTCCATGGGACCTACAACGTATTTGACGCCACTTTGCTGAATCATCTCAATGACCTTGTCCACCACAGGATAAATATCCTCCTCGGGCACACTGGGCAGGACCTGAAGACTGACATTGACAACCGGCATATTTCTTTTCCTCCAAAAAATTCAGGGATCCCTTTTTCATGCGTGGAACCAGGCATCAGCAACCAGTCGGTCGGCTTGGTCTGGCTTAAGAAGAGGCTGTTTCAGACGGCCTTCGGATCCGATTGTTGAAATGCGCCCATGAGCCATGGCGGAATGCCATAACCATGCGGCCTGCATAAGAAAAACCGCCCAACATAGGCGGCTGCAAATCCAAGTTATGCATTCCCTACGCTGGCATTACCCAGATCAGGTCTCCGATGGTCGGGATCAAACAATCCCCTCTCAGCCGGTTCGCCGGCTCCCATATGCATGTATTCATTT